>JACCDG010461461.1_pt1 | contig 98523 bp, 122 predicted proteins | sample 7442471 | NCBI WGS metagenome assembly JACCDG01 (sample SAMN15323444, study PRJNA562643) | freshwater metagenome | isolation source: river surface water | place: USA:Blue River Watershed | collected 2017-08-17 | reverse complement strand
GCTCTGGCATTATCAACAATGCTTAAGTGGTTGTATTTGATATTGGTCTGACGAAAGTTATAAGGCTGGTCATTATAATTCCCTTCTTCTGGGATAAGATCGACGGTGTAGCCAAGAGAGAGTTCTTTCCGATTTTTTTCGGTAATATCTATGACGCTTGAAAGATCTGTAATCATTAAATTAGAAAGGACGAATTCGCCATCAAGAGTAATTGTTTCCCCAGTATAACCAATGGCAAGACGTTTGGAATTTTCAGCTGAGACAAGCCTTTCTTCTGGATGACCATTTGTTACAGGGATCATTTTCATGCTCTCTAAGCTATCTGTTTTGAAAACTTCATCCGGATGGCGAAGTTCTTTGCGAATGGTTCCATCTGGATTTTTATAGAGGAAAACGCCAGTGCGGGTGACTATAGCATTAGCTTTGATGTATCCTTCATCTGTAATGAAAGCTTCGCCCTTTACTTCCCCTCTATCATAACGAGCAACATCTGTTAATTTCATAGTTTCCACTCAATAGATCAAATTGCTAAAATCACAACTATTTTATTTATAATAAGTTGGCTAACTGGTTGTCTGGATGGCTGGGTAGTTGGATTTAAATATCCAAGAGTCCTTCTAAAACTGGAACGGCAATACATCTGCAATTTATATCAGTTCCCGGATGCCCAGAATCTTTTGGGGGATTATCCCAACGAAACTTCTTGCCATCATGAGCTCTGTGGGTAGGACGAACTCTTTCATCGCCTGCCGTTTGCCAGATATATTCTTCGACACCTAACTCTTGCTGCCTAAGTTTAGTTAGGCTCGCATTCAATTTAGATGTCTGGTCTCGCGCAATTAAACGCGCTCGCCGTCTAGTAATTCCGAATCTTTCTTGGATAGATTGAGTCATTGAGTGAAATCTGCTTCCTTCCTGCAGTCCTCTTTCGATGATCTGTGAGATCTGATCGAGTTCTTGCTTCGGAAGAGAGCGGATTAACTTAGCATTTTGGCTTTCAAATAGTTTTAACTGATCTTGAAGCCAAGGCTGGTCGATAAAAATATCAATTCCAAATACGGAATTATTAATTCTGTCGAACTGCCTTTTATTGTACCTTGCGACTTGCACGCCAATAATCTTTGACTCTGCTATAGTCGTATCAATTTTACCCTTTATAGCGTGTATTACAGAATTTATCAAGTCTTTTAATCGATCAGAAAAATCATCCCCTCTTGAAGCAGAGGTTGGGTATAGCTGTTCTACCTCTGAAATTAGGGATGGGAGCTCTGGGATAATGATTTTTTTTATTAAATTTTTTAGCTCAGTTGTAAGGGAAAAAAGAGCTTTTGTATATTCTCTCTCTTGAGAAGAGGGGTGATGCCATTTAGGAGGCTTTTTTAATTTAATAGGCCTAATTTTTCCGAGGCGACGCCAGTTAATTTTTGTTCGTTGATCAATCGAAACCATTGTTACACCGTTAATCTAGATTTGATACCAGTCGGCATAAAATCAGGTCCAATTCCTGGAGAAGGGGATTCTTGAGCCTCTTTTTCTTTCTCTAATTCAGAGACTTCTTCTGGATCAAATCCTATATTACGATTTTCTAAATCAACCTCTGTATTCATTGACCACCTGTTACCTCCAAAACGAGAGACGGCCACTTCAGCAGGGTCGAGCACTCCTCGGTCAAGATAAATGGCATCTGTTTCTGCAACGATTTTTCGAACAATGGCTTCTTGTTCTTCAGTGTTTTGCCATAAGGGGACAAATTGAATAGACCAATTGTCGGGTTCGACTCCGCCAAAGGGACCATCTTGAGAGAGCATAATATAACGAGTCAGTTTTTCGAGCATCGGCTTGAGCTTAGACTCCTGCTCCTGTTTGACCATATCATAAAAATTTCGAACATCGTTATCACCAGTAGCATTCATTCCTGCTGCACTTCTTCCAAAGAGCAAGGATACGGGAACGCCAGAGACCGCAGATAGAGCCAGCATAAAGCGATCGAGAAGCTCAGGTATGCCAGAGATGTTTGTTGATGCTTTTTCATATTTCTCCTCGGCATCCAATATCATGGTATTGGTGGCACCTTTAGTTAAATTGAGCAGATCAAGCCGTTTCATAACTTGATTGTCTGCACATTGAGAAGCAATCAATTCAGCAAGATTAGGAATTGAAAGAGTATAATTTACAAAGTCTTGCATGATCAGTCCCGCATTTGCAAATGCTGTCGAATAGTTGCGAAGCTCATCATAAATAGACTGAATAAGAGGATCTCCCCACCCATTATTGAAGTTTTGCTGCCTTGGAGGAAGCAACGACCAATCAGCTCTTAAAATACGAGAGTGATGCACATAGAAAAGAGCCCCTGTTCGCGTATCATTGACAGTGTAGACATTTGGGAATCCATAATTCGGACTATTGAGATCTTTCTCGAATGTCCCATCTCGGCTAAAAGATTGGTAGCGATCAAAGACATGTAACCATTTTATATCACGGATATTTTTTTCATCGACCGGCTCTTCAAGTGGCAACCCATCTGCAATCCCCATTACACAAAGCGCACCTCCATACAATCTAGCCCATCGAAGTACCGTAATTAGATTAAAGTTTGCCCTAATTGATTCCATCTTAGCGTTAATTTCTTGATCCGAATCGCCCTCAATTTCCCATCCCTGCCTGACCATTTCAGCCGGAACAATATCCATAATCCTTCGAGTCACACCATCCGATCTATATAATTGATCCAATTCAGCCTGTTCAAAAATTCTCTCCATGCGAAAGTGGGCATTCACATTTTTATCCCTCCCTCGCATCCCCAGTCCCGTTAAAACATTGATCCATCCATCAGACTTGACGGCACCATCATTGTGGTAAGTTCGACTTTGTTCTTCAGCTGACTTTTTATCAAAATTATACGTGCTCATATTCTCCCAATAGTTAGATATTTAGTTCTTTGAGGAATTGAGTGTTAACAGCAAATGGAATGCCGTCTTATGAGTAGATGAGTCTTTGATTGCAGGATTGGATCCTTATCGAAATTACCTTATCACAATGAAATAAAAAAGGATATCCTATGTTTAAATGTAGGCGATTTTGGTGATTCAAATAAATTATTTACAAAATGTAACTTTTTGATAATAAGGTAAATATGTGTTTTTCCATCCGCAAATAGACTTTTCTCTGTTTACGGATGAGTTTTGTTGGTCAAAAATTCATCCCTAAAAAGACATTTTGCTATTTGGGGATGATTTTCGATCTGCGGACCAGGCAAGAAACGAGCAGGAAACCGGTGTTTTTGTGATTTGCTGCTACTTTTTTAATGCATAAAATCGAGCAGCAAATCGACAAATTTTCAATTTGCTGCTTGATTTTTCTTATTCTTCCGAGTATGATCGCCCCATAAAATGTAGGAGATAAAATGAAGCCAGCTCAGTTTATAGGACGAGAAGTTGAATTAACAAGGCTTGGGGGGCTTCTTGATAAAAAAAGTTCGAGCCTTATTGTAGTGAGGGGTAGAAGACGTATTGGAAAAAGTAGACTCCTTGCTGAATTTGGAAAAGAAATGAAAAGTTACTTCTTTTCGGGAAATCCACCGGTTAGTAAGACAACAGCCCAAACACAACGCAATGATTTTGCGCGTCAGCTAGAAAGAGTAGGTATTAGTGGTGTTAATCCAGATGATTGGAGCAATCTCTTTTGGTATCTATCCAAAGAAACTAAAAAAGGGCGGATTCTTATTGTACTTGATGAAATTTCGTGGATGGGAGGAAAAGACCCTCATTTTTTAGGTCACTTAAAAACTGCTTGGGATATGTATTTTAGTAAAAATCCTAATTTAATTATTGCCCTTTGCGGGTCTGTATCTTCATGGATTGAAAAAAACATTCTAAGTAGTACAGGATTTTTAGGAAGAATTACTCTTGATCTAGTGCTTGAAGAGCTTCCATTAGAAGTTTGTAATGCCTTTTGGCATTCAAAAAAGCAACGCATTACTCCATATGAAAAGTTCAAATTACTATCTGTAACAGGGGGTGTTCCATTATATTTGGAGCAAATTAAGCCAAGTCTTCCTGCAGAAAAAAATATTCAAGATCTCTGTTTTACAAAGGGAGGCTTGCTCGTGCGAGAGTTTGATGAAATATTTTCAGATCTCTTTTCTCGTACTAAAGCTAGGCATAAAGAAATTGTCCTTTGTCTTGCAAACGGCTCAAAGGAGCTTAAGCAAATATGTGATGAATTAGGGAAAAGTATGGGGGGAATATTTAGTAAACATTTAGATGAGCTAGTGAAGGCTGGATTTGTAAAAAGAGACTTTACATGGGATTTAAAAAGTGGAAAAGAGGGTAAATTAAGTCGATATCGATTAAGTGATAATTACTTGCGTTTTTATTTGAAATACATAGCTCCAAATCGTTCTAACATTGAAAAAGAAAGTTTTTCCACTTTAATAAGCAAGCTTCCTGGTTGGGAAGGTATTATGGGACTGCAGTTTGAAAATCTTGTTGTTCATAATAGAAAAACTCTTTGGAAAATGTTAGGGATTTCTCCTGATGAAATAGTAATGGAGGGGCCATTTTTTCAAAAGCATACAGCGAAGTTAGCAGGATGTCAGATTGATTATATGATTCAAACTCGCTACTCAAATCTTTATGTATGCGAGATTAAATTTTCCAAGAGCCCAGTTGGTAAAAAAGTTATTGAGGACATGGAACAGAAAAGAGATGTTTTAAAAATCCCTAGAAATTGGTCTTTTAGATCCGTTCTAATTCATGTTAACGGTGTTGAAGAAAGTGTTTTGGATGAGGGATATTTTGATAAAATAATTGATTTTGGTCAGCTTTTAAATTGATAGGTGAGAGTGGGTGGATCCTTGATTTTAGGGGCATCTATGAATATGACCCTGTCCACACCCTATTTTTTTTTATATAAGTTGTTAGGATATTAAATTTACTTTTTTGCTCGCGTTATCTGCTCGTGATGACTTGTCGTACGCGAAAACCATTTCTGATGTAGAATGTCCGGTTACTCGCATGATATCGCTATCTTGAAATCCTTGTTGCTTTAGATATGTCACAGTAGATGCTCGAAGAACATGAGGAGAAACTTTAAATGGAATGTTTGCAGCTCTGCCAGCTTTTGCAAAAGTTATAGCCAGTTGATTGATCATGACAGGTTTTCCGGAGCGAGTAACAAAGACCTGATCTATTCTTTCTCCGATGTATTCTTTAAGTTTTTTCATAATGCTTTCGGGATATGTAATTACAGTCTCTTTTCTCAGTCTTCTCATTTTCGATTGAAGAAAGGTAATTTCGTAGTTGTTCCAATCGATTTGACCGGTTTGTAAAGAGAGCACTTCGTTAACTCTTTTTCCGCCCTGCAAAATCACTTTTCCTATTAGACAATCGCGTGGGTTGATTTTTTCTAATTCTTTGAAAAAGGATATCCATTGTGATTGGCTCATTGCAGGGGTTTTAATTTTCTCGTGTACATTGAAGAAGGTTTTTGCATTGCCTTCTCTGTTCGGGAGAGCTTTTTTTATAATGCCTTGAAGACGACGACTTAAAAATCCGGTGAAAGAAATATAGCAGGCTGCCCTGGCTTGTCTAGTAGTTTCTGCCCAATCTTGAAAGAGCTTGATGCGATCGATGATGCTTTCATGATTGATCAGCGAAAACTGTTGGAGACTGATAAGGGGATCTAGCCACCCGAACTCAATTAGTTTTTTGATTCCAGATTTATAGCTAAGCTGTGTTTTAGGACTTAATGTTGGTAGCCAATAGGATAAAGCATCTTCTACTGTAATTTCATCCAATTTCTTCCAGATAAAATTAGTTTTTAAAGAGGAGGCTTGCTCATAAGTTTCTATATTGGAATGAGGCGGTAGCTCTAAAATTGAGGGCATTAAAGTCATTGCTTTTGTTTTCCTGACATGTCACTTCTTGAATTGGGATTTTTGGGTTCTTTTTGGGTCATTTTTACCTCGACTTGTTTATAAGTGGCTTTATAAACAAGAAAATATAGCTCAATAATTCTTTCGTAGCAACACAAAGTTTTAGTGATTGAGGATCTTTTACGCTTAGTTGCTATATTGCTAAAAATCTATTGACCACTAACAGTCTAATCCTATATACCTTTTTTACTATTACATTATTAAAGAGGTTAAGCAATAATATGGATACAGAAGTCGAAGAGCTAACGCAGCAAGACGTCAAAGAGCAGGTTACAGTTAACCGCCGGACTAAGAAAAAAATCAAAGCTACCATTTATCTCACAGAAGAGGCAGAACAGGCATTTACCGAACTTTACATCCATCGCTTGCGTAAGGATAGAAAGATTGACAGATCGATCATTGCTTGCGATGCAATTCTAGCCTTGTATGAAAAGGAATGCTGCAATCAACTTAAAGAGTTGTAAGAGCTGTTAGATCGTAGGTTGCATCAGTGAGCATCAAGAAAGCTCCGCTTAATGCATCGACTATATCGTCATGGGTTCCTTCAGGGAAATTTTCTACTTCTCTTAAAAAATCTTCGTTCCAGGGAGCTTGCAGGATTTTAATATTTCCAGCTTCTGCTTGGGATGAAACGGGGAGAGCTCTTGTTACTTTATCCTGTGTAGCTTTAAAAGTTTTTACATTGTAGCCTTGAAGGAGTCTTACTAGATACTCTGCCTCACTTACTCCCGCTTGACCCGGATCTTGTTCGATACCGATTCGAGTTGAAACACCATCTTGACTTGCTGTATTTTTAATAGCGCTTTGAACACCTAACGGACTCTGCTGAATCCTTACCATATGGGTGATGTACAAGATGTTGTTTTTGTCTTTTTCAAGGCGAAGACCTACTGTATAATCAGGGTCATTCGTTTCCGTCTTTTTAGTTGCGGCTCGATCCCAGTAGCGAACTGCCTTTAATCCGCCCTTTGGAATAGCCTTAACAACTTCAAAAAAACTTCTCTGAAAGAACATACCTGCTGTTGGTCTGACGTTCCAGTTTCCCATGAGTAGCTGTTCTCGTTCAAATCGAGGTAGTGCTTTAAGATTTGCCAAGTACCCAGGATCCTTATCAAGGAGGATTTTATTGTCATGCACAGTTGATGCTACAAAAGAGACGCTCTTTGGAAGGCAGCTTGGATCTTGGTCTAGTAGCTCTTCACGACTCGATCCCCAAATTGTTTGGTCATTTTGGATACAGAACCATCGAGTTTTGCCGCTGCGAGAGGGGATTGGGTAGCCTGATTTTTCATCAATCCACCAGGCGATAAATTGTCTAACCCAGGAATCTGTGTCTGGATTGGTAGTAGCTCTAATATAGGGTTTTACTCCGCAAGTTGACCTATTTCTTGAAAGCATATAGACAAATTGTTGCCAAGAAAAATGAGTTAATTCATCAAACCCCAAAAGGGGGATTTGTGAACCTTGCCAATCGAACCGTGTCTTATCATGCTCAAGATGAGCAAACTTGACTCTGCCCTTTCCTTGGAAGTCCCATTCAAGAGTGGATTCTTTTGGAGAACCATTGGCATGTGTAAATAGTTCACAACTAGTATCCCATAAGCCGCCTGGATTACGAACTTGCGTGCTATTTCTTCGAAATATGACAGCAGAGAACCCAGGAACATTTCGATGGCGCAGGCATTCCATTAAAAGGGCCCACGTTTTTCCACCTCCGGCAGCACCACCGTAGATGACAATATCTGCAGATGCATTTAAAAATTGGTATTGTGGCCCTTCTTGAGGCATAATTTTAGGCATTGGGATCCTCCACTTTTTTTTCTATACAGTCATCTCTTCCATTATCTGGAATATAAATTTGAACTGGGTCCTCTTCTTTTACGATCGTTTCCGTAACAATTGTTTCTCTCTGACCGAGCCATATTTTACCCAGCCAAATAGCCATGGTTGCATTACGTTCAGCTTGCTGAAATTGATACCGCCTGAGGGAGAGTTTATGCAGCCCATTACACCTTTTTCTTAACTCCGCAAAACCCATACCAAAAGCCTCCCTTAATCTCCGATTTAAGGTATCAACACTTACCCTAAAAGCACCTGCAATTTCTTCAGCCGTTGCTTGTAATTCTGTCCAATAAAGTACCTGATCGAGATTGATATCTTTTTCCGGAATAACCCCTTTCCATTCGGATGGAGGAGCTTTCGGATCGACAGGTGGTTTGATTGTTTTTCTTGGACGGCCGTTTGGTCTTCCGGTAGGCTTCCTAGGCATACTCTTCACCATTCAACTTAATGTCACATATTTCATTTCTTTGTAGCTTGTACTTTCTATAACGATCGACGATCACATCGCAATATTTTGGATCGAGCTCACATCCAAAACATCTACGGTTAAGTTGTTCTGCTGCCATAAGTGTTGTGCCAGATCCAAGGAAGAAGTCAAAGATAAGATCATCTGGTTTCGAGCTGTTATTGATCAGATACCCGATCAGCGGAATAGGTTTCATCGTCGGATGCTCAGCATTTCTTTGAGGTCTATCAAATTTGAGGAGGGTAGTCTGCTTGCGATTGCTATACCACCGATGTTTTTCCCCTTCTTTCCATCCATATAGAATGGGATCGTGATCACTATACTCTTTGCCTCCAAAAAGAACCGGCTCATGTTGCCATTGATAATCTTGCCTGCCAAGAACGAATGAGTTTTTAAGCCAAATCAGACATTGAGCCATCTTCAAGTTTGCCTCACGGAAAAACTTCCGAAATTTTTCCCCTTCAGTATCTGCATGAAAGACATAGATCCCAGAACCCTCCTTCATAAATACGAAGGCATTGATATAGAAGTCTCGCAATAGCGCTTCGAATTCTTCATTTGAGAGGTCATCATTTTTGATGGTTAACTTCTCTTTTGTTCCTCCTTTATAAGCGACGTTATAAGGAGGATCTGTGATGACAAGATCTATTAATTCAGATCCAAGAACCTTCTCGATATCGTTATAAACTGTGGCCGATCCGCAAATTAGCCTATGCCTGCCTAAATCGTAAATATCACCAAGCTTAGTTTTTGGTTCGTCAGGCAACTCTTCTTCATAGCCGTCATCAACTACCTCAATTTTTTCAGGATCTTTTACTTGAAGTTCCTCTTCCGTAAATCCCCAATTAAATAGATCTTTCACTTCCCATTCATTGGCCAAACGTTCCCAATCCCATTCACCCGAATTTTTATTGCTTCGAATAAGATATTCCTCGGCCTCCCTAACTGTAAGCTGTCGATTTGGAACTCTCACTTCAATTTCTTCCATCCCCCTACCAAGAGCCTTCATGGCCTTGATCCTCATATGACCAGCTAAAATCGTATTGTCCAAATTGATAACAATGGTCTCTACATAGTTAAAGCTCTTTAATGACTGCTTTAACTTCTCCATCTGATCTTTTGTGATCTTGCGAGGATTTTTCTCATGTTCCTTAAAGTCTTTGATTTGCCTGATTTCTGTATGCCATACCAGTTCTTCTGCATCTTTTTCAGTCATTTTGGATCCCTCTAATGTTTTTTTGATAAAAAATGTTAGTTAAAATTTAAGAGAGTAAGAAGGGGAATTGAGTAGAAGCCAAATGGCTTAAATTAAGTAATTATCATTCTGTCAGATTTTTCCATTTTCTTGCATCTACATATTGAATATGTAAATAGCAGAAATTAAATGTAATTCACTGAAAATAAATAAGAAATGAATAGGGAAACAGCTGTTTCCCTATTTTAAAAAATGGTTTTTATGTCTGAAAAATGACCGGTTATTGTAAAATACATAGAAACTGGGTATTTTATGAAATTAGTCAATAAAACAAGATATGCTATTTTAGGGGTTCTTCTTGAAGGATCTACTACAGGATATGAAATCAAGTCACTTATGGCTCGATCGACAGTCTATTTCTGGCGAGAATCGGATTCGACGATCTATCCAATGTTAAAAGTTTTGGCACGAGAAGGGAAGGTGCTGTCTGAGATTGTCTATCTAGGGAAAAAAAAGAAAGAGATTTTTTCTATTACAGAAACGGGACGGATGGAATTTAAGGCTTGGTTTGAAAGTCCAACAGGTGATGAAACTCCACGTAATGAGTTTTTACTCAAGCTCTTTTTTGTAACAGATCGAAATGAAATGATCCGGTTGTTTCAGGAAAGATTGGATAAAGTTGAAAAATTATACGAAGAATATAAAAAAATCGAAGAGAGGTTGGAGAATATAGTTGATTCGCCTCGTAAAATAGTTCGTCTCAAAGCATTGAGTTACGGAATAATTCAACTTGAATCAGAAATTAAATGGTTAAAGCATGAGAAATAAAATATTAATTATTGGCGCTGGGCTTGGTGGACTCTCTTTAGCTCAGGGCCTTGTCAAGGCTGGATTTGATGTCACAGTTTTTGAAAGGGATGAGAGTCCTATAAGCAGGATACAAGGATATCGGATTTCAATTCGCTCGCTTGGGATGAATGCATTGACAGAACTGTTGACGCCTGAAAAAATGAGTCATCTGTCCATGGCTAAAGTGGCTGATGTGGGCGACGGATTTACGTGTGCCAATGAAAAAATGGAGCCTTTTTTCAGTATTCCACAAGGTCAAGATGCTGCTGTTCAGTTTCTTCGTTCAGAGCTAAGAAATCTTTTGCAAGAAGGAATCAACATTCAGTGGAACAAGCGTCTTATCATGATCGAAGACAAAGGTGATCACGTGATAGCTCATTTTGAGGATGGATCGTTTGCCACCGGAGATTTGCTTGTTGGATGCGATGGAGGAGGATCAATTGTAAGAGAACTCTTACAAGAGGTATATGGAAACAGCCTTGGATCGGTTCCAAAAGTGATTGACAGCAATCGCGTCATTTTAGGAGGACAGATTGATCGGACGCCAGAATGGGACTTACTTTTTCCACTAAATAAAACAGGATTAGTTCGTTTTATAGGACCTAATTCGCATTCGTTAGGTGTATGTTTTTCAGAGCGAGCAGATAGAAGCCCCACGATTTTTTGGGCGCTTTCAGAAGAGATAGAAGACTTCGATGCTCCAAGGTATCAATTTGATCGATCTCTTATATTGAACCATTGCAAGAAGTTGATGAAAAATGAACCTTGGCATGAAAATTTGAAAAAGCTCATATACGATACTCCGGTGGAAGCGATAATGGCTCCTTGGCTTATACGAACTACCAGGTTCCCTGATTCTCCACTATTCCCCATGGTCCCAACAGGTAGGGTCACTCTACTTGGCGATTCAGCCCATGCCATGCTCCCAGACAAGGGGCTCGGCGGAAATAACGCACTCGAAGATGCCAGATTATTATCATCCCTACTAGCCTCTTCCCCAAACCCGATCAACTGGTCAGAAGTGATAGAAAAATATGAAAGAGAGATGTTTGCCAGAGCAAAAATTGCGGTTCAGGAATCTGAAAATGCAGCTGAGTACTTTCGCAAGCTTCGTTTGCATGAATTAATATAAATATTTTCAGCTGGAAATCATGGTTCTTTCAATGATATGATCTTGTATAAATTGATTGGGGTAGATCTTTTGATTATGGGTTTAAAAAATGGAAATTAGTTTTTTTTTAAAAGGTATTATTCTTGGATTCTCAATTGCTGCTCCCGTAGGTCCGATTGGTATTCTTTGTATTCGAAGGACCTTGCAATTTGGAAGATTTTCTGGACTGTTTTCGGGACTTGGAGCAGCAGCTGCTGATGTAATCTATGCAATCATTGCTGCTTTTGGGCTCACTTACATTTCGAATCTTCTAATAGCGGGACAGTTTTGGTTTCGATTGATTGGTGGCGGGTTTCTTCTTTATCTTGGATGGAAAATCTTTTTCGCAAAGGTGAGTGATAAAACTAAAGCAATCTCCCATACAAATCTTGTAAATGACTTTGTTTCTACTTTCTTCTTAACGATCACTAATCCAATGACCATTCTTTCCTTTTTAGCTGTATTTGCTGGACTTGGACTTTCAAGCATTCAGGGCAGCTATTTAGAAGCTGCTGCATTAGTTATAGGTGTGTTTTTAGGTTCTGCAGCTTGGTGGTTATTGCTAAGCGAGGGAGTCACTTTATTCCGGAAAAAAGTAAGCGATAATGTGATGCGATGGATCAATCGCATGGCCGGAATAATTATCGGAGTATTTGGCATTGCTGCGCTATATACTACGATATTTTAAAGCATGAGGTTTTTATGGGACAGAAAATGATTGGCATGATAGGTGGTGTAAGTTGGGAATCAACGGCTCTATATTACAAATTGTTGAACCAATCAGTGCGCAAAAAGCTTGGAGGATTGAATTCAGCACGAGTTGTTCTTTATAGTCTTAACTATGAACCGATTGTAGATCTTGAGCGACAAGGAAAATGGAATGAGGTTGGTGATGAATTGGCTCATGCAGCTAAAACTCTTCAAGAGGGTGGCGCTAATTTTATAATTCTTTGTTGTAATACCTTGCATAAGGTGACCCCCACCCTTGAACAGGCTATTACGATACCTTTTCTACATATAGCAGATGCAGCTGGTAATATTTTGAGAAACAAGCAGATACGAAAAGTTGGATTGCTGGGGACCCAATTTACGATGGAGGATGGATTTTATGCCAAGCGCCTTAAGGACAAGTTTGGAATCGAAGTTGCCCTTCCCAGCGGGATAGATCGCAAACATCTTGACTCAATTATTTATGATGAGCTCTGTCAGGGAAAGTTCCTTCCCCAATCAAAAGACAAATTAATTTGGATGATAGAAGACTTGAGCAAAAATGGTGCTGAGGCTATTTTACTCGCTTGCACTGAACTTGGTATGCTCATAGAAGAAAGCAATGTCAGCATCCCTTTGTATGATACAACTCTATTGCACGCTAATGAAGCTATAAGTTGGAGTTTGAAATGAGAGCAATTCTGATCCACGGAAATGGGAATAGCAAGCCAACAGATAATTGGTTGCCTTATCTCAAAATAGAGTTAGAGAAACTAGGAATTCAAGTAGATGCGCCACAATTTCCTGATACAGAGCTTGCCAGAGCCTCTTATTGGCTTCCTTTTCTTGATGGGCTAAAACCTGATGAAAACACAATGATTATAGGGCATTCCTCGGGAGCAATTGTTGCAATGCGCTATGCAGAAACTCATAAAATTTTGGGGTCAGCATTGATAGGGACCTATTGTACCGATCTCGGATATGAAACCGAAAAATTAAGCGGATACTTTGATACTCCCTGGAATTGGGATGCCATCAAGAAAAATCAAAAATGGATCATTCAATTTGCCGGCAGAAACGATCCCTGGATCCCCATCGAAGAAGCCCAGATAGTTCGAGATAATCTTAATACCGACTATTATGAATCTCCCGATCAAGGCCACTTTGGCGGAGATTACTACAAAGAGACCTTTCCTGAACTTTTAGAGGCTATTAAAGCTCGTATTAGAGTATGACCGTCCGGAAGTTTTGGATGATCGAAATCATTTTTTTTCTAATACTTCTCTAAAGGCAAGTGCTATTTCTAAGTCTTGGATGCCTAAACCTGTGAGGTCTGCAACAGTTATTTCAGATTCGCTGATACGTTTTTGCTTATCACTGGCAATGATTTCGCCAATTTCATCAACAATATCTTCGGTGATCATTCCTGCTTTGAGTGCGTGACATGTTTCACCATAATTGAAACATTGTTTGCGGCTATCCACAATAATACGATTCGCTGCTTTTAAAATCGCTGGGTCGAGCTCTTGCTTTCCAGGACGATCAGAACCTACTGCAGTAATATGAGTACCTTTAACAATATCATCTGCAAAAAGAATTGGCTCCGATGAGGGAGTTGTTGTTACAATTAAACGACAATGCTTTGCTACTTCTTTAGCTGATGAGGCAATATGAATATCAAAATGTTTTAAGGTTTCATCTTGCTGATATTTTTCACATTCGCCTTTATTACGAGCCCATACCCAAACTTCTCTGCAAGATGTGATAGAGGATAGAAGTTTTAGTTGAAATCTAGCTTGTTGACCAGCTCCAATTATTCCAATTGCCAGAGGATTTTTTGGGGCCAGATATTTGGCACAAATTGCACCTGCAATTGCTGTCCGCAAATGAGTGAGATATCCGTCATCTAAAAATAACACCTCGGGTTTTCCGGATCTTTGGTTAAACAAAAGTATCATCCCTTGAATGGAAGAAAGTCCTAACTTAGAATTTTCAGGAAAACAAGATGCAATTTTGACCACATAACAGCCTTCTTCAGCCGTAGAAGCACATTTAATATGTAAATCGCCCGGAGGTTGAAAAAATTGCATATGACAGACAGGGGGCATGTTAACTTTTCCTTGTGAAAAAGCTAAAAAGCCTTTTTCAATTCTCTCAATGAGAAATCCAACGTCTTGAACTTCGAGTAGTTGTTCCAAGCGGTAAATTTTCATTTTTTCCTAATTATTTATAAATAAGTATCTTGTCGGAAAATTGACTTTTTGTCAAACTTGGACACTATGTTATATCTGTAAATAATCTTTTTTAACAATCCAAGAGCCTTCCAATTGAACTATTTTGGTGGTATAATCAAGCAAAAGTACTTATTGGGTCAATCAAGGTCTGTTTTGTGAATCAAAAAATGCCTAAAAAAATTGCTGTTATTGGATTGCCAGGAAGTGGCAAGTCAACATTTGCTATGCAGCTCGGAAAGCTACTCGGCATTTCGGTGGAGCATTTGGATAGGTATCAGTTTATCGGTAATAAAAAACGGGATAAGGCCGAATTTTTAGCAATTCAAGATGATATTCTTGCCAGAGAGTTCTGGATTATTGAAGGGTGTTCTTTTTCCACATTAGAGAAGAGATTTGAAAAATCAGACTGCGTGATCTATCTTCGTTTTTCAAAGCTTCTTTGTATATGGAGAATATTGAAAAGGTTATTTAGAACGTGGAAAACACCATGTGATAGCGGATGTTTAAATGGCATTAATTGGACTCTCATACAGTATATTTGGAATTTTGACCTGGAAAAGGGGGAGCGAATACAAGAATTGGCAAAAAAGTATCCTCATGTCGATTTTCGCATTTTTACCAGCTTCACTGATATAAATCTCTATTTAGATGAAATTAAGGGGGAGAAATGACCGCTAAATGGGTAGGTTTTGTTGCTCTTATAACTCTGGGGAATCTTCAGGGATTAGGGCCAATCCGCATTCTTGCCGAGGATGTCCCCACAACAAGAGCTATTAGAGAGCTTTCATCTGCATATCCGTATCCAATACAATTTGATTTAATGCCTTATGACCAAATGGTGCAAAAAGCAAATCTTGATCTTACAACAGGAACCGGAGAATACGACATAATACTGCAATACAACACAGCTTTAGCGAATTACATTGAAAATCATTATGTTGTTTCTCTTCGGGAGTTAAGAAAAAAGTTTCCAGATCGCCTTGTAGATGGAATTTTTCCTTTTGAAAAAGAGCTCTTTCAGGAATGTTGGAAAGAAATTGGTTGGTTTAGTGAGGAGGCATATGTACTCCCTTTTTCAGCAAATACGATGATCCTGGCATACAATAAAGAACTATTTAGCGATGAATCTTACAGGAAGGAGTATAGAGAAAAATATCAAAGGGATCTTGAGCCGCCAGAGACTTGGGAAGAATTTAAGCAAATAGCCGATTTTTTTCATAGACCCGATCAGAAAATTTATGGGACTTGTCTTCAAGGTGCCCCTAATTTTACTTACTATGAATGGGCAAATTTTGCTTATAGCATGGGAAATGGAATCATGCAAAAGACATATGGATGGGAAGGCAATAAAAAAACTCCACTTTTGTTAACTACGCCAGCTACTGTTGAAGCGACTAAGGTCTATTTAGGCCTTAAACAATATGATGCTTCGGATGATTTTTTTAAAACAGATGCAACTACTCAAATTCAGATACTTAAAAATAAAAAAGTAGCATTGGCATTAGTTTGGAGCGATGTGGCTTACGCATTAGCATATGAAAATGGTAATTTGCTCGGAACATATGATTTTTGTCCTATTCCAGGAAAAGTCTCCATGCTCGCAGGGGGAAGTTTTTATATTAATCGACAAGGTAAAAATGTAGAAGCTGCCATTCAGTTTGTTCTAGATCAAATGGATCAAGAAAAGCAAATTGCGCTTATGCAATTGGGACTATGTTCACCCCTACAAAATGTCTATGAACAAGATGAAGTAAAAAATATTCCTTATGCAAATGCATTAAAGACGTCCCTCAATAGAGGAATTTATATGCTTGAAGCAGGTTCTGATAGCCAAGTCATCATAGATATAATGTCCAATACTTTGCAAAAGTTAATGAATACTTCTGCAAATGAAAGAGTTGTAGAAGCATTAGATGCTGCTACAAGAGAAATAGAAGAAAGGCGTGATAAATTTTGATGGAGATAAAAAGATGAAAATTTGGACAGTTGATGCATTTGCTTCGAAGCCCTACTCAGGCAATCCTGCTGCTGTGGCTATTGTAGATGAATTCCCAAGCGATGAAACTTGTAAAGCAATTGCTGCCGAGATGAATCTGTCAGAGACAGCATTTGTTAAGCCGTTAAATAAAAATCATTTTCACATTCGTTGGTTTACACCAAAGGTTGAAGTAAAACTCTGTGGACACGCTACACTTGCATCATCACACATTTTGCATCAAGAAAAACTCATTACAGGTAATGAAATTCTATTCGATTCGTTAAGCGGCCCCTTAAGAGTTATCATTTCACCACCCAATTACACATTGGATTTTCCCCTTCAGAGAACAGGTAGACAAATCGAATCGGCTGCTATTAAAGAGTGCTTTGGAGAGATCGCCTGTGCGGTAGAGGCTTATGATGATATCATTATTGAACTTGCCACCGAGGAAGAGCTAAGAGGCTACATTCCTCAAATTGACAAACTCGAAAAAATAGATTGCCGGGGGATTATAGTAACCACAAAAGGAACAGGAGGATATGATTTTATTTCCAGATTCTTTGCTCCAAAAGTAGGCGTAAACGAAGACCCTGTTACCGGATCAGCCCATTGTAAACTGGCCGATTATTGGCAACACAAGTTAAACAAGAACGATTTTAAAGCTTATCAGGCCTCTTCTCGAGGAGGAGAGCTTCAAATCTCAATTGTTGGAGATCGGGTTCATCTAACCGGGCAGGCTGTTACGATTCTAAAGGGAGAATTTCTTCTAAAATGAGAACCCTCACAAAACAACCTCTTTTTGCGACTGCTTAAGTAGCTTATTTACAATTAGTTGTAATTATTGGCACATCAATCTTTCTTTGTAAATACATACATATTAATAACTTATGTTATTTTACAAAATTTGTTTGCTAGTTTGTTTTTTTTGATATAATAAATGCATAATAAAAATATTATTAACAATAACAAGAGGTTTTTATGACAACATCTATAAGTTCATCAGGTTCCCAGGCAATTGATCGAGATCTTCATAGAAAAATGGAAGAAATGGCAAAAAATAGAAGTCCTGTAAAAGAAGCTGTAATGGTAGGCGTAATGGCTGTTCCTATGATTGCAAATACAGCAATAGCAGTAACTCAAGTTGCAGCATCAACAGTTGTCATGAAAGGGGCTCTTGCAGTTCAGCTATTAGCAGAGCAGCCTCCCCATGTTCTTATTGGTATCGGAGCCTTTGGAACCGCCGCTGTTTCAAGCATGTTTTTTGGCGCAGAACCTTTTACTGCATTTGGTACAGCACTAGCGACTACAGTTGCAACTAAAGTGGGTGAAAAAATTGGTGAGTGGATCGGCGAGCGTCTTTAATTTCATAGAATATTTTTATTTAGCCCTAAAAACAGTGATTTTTAGGGCTTTTATATTTTTGAATGGATTACCGAATCATCAACCAGTTTAATCTCAATACGCTCAATTCCTTTTCCTGATCTAGATCTCTTTAATGCAACAAACCCCACTTCCTTTGTAGATTTGACATGGGTGCCACCACATGGAACTTCGGCAAATCCGTCAATTTTCCAGAAGCGTCTTTGAGTTGCAATGTCAGTGAATCCAGTTTGAATGAGCTTGTCCGCTAAGATAATCTTATTATATTCATTCAGAATAGTTTCAAAAAGTGAAGAAATATGCTCCGGATAGACAAAATCGATTCTAGACTTAGTTTCAGCAATATGTGCGCCCACTTTTTCTAAATGATATTTTTGGGTTACAATTTCAAGAACCAGTTCAGCTGCAAAGTGTAATCTCATTAATCGGTATCTACGAGACCAATCGATTGTCATTGTTATCTCATCACCAACTGAAAGCCCATGCCCATCTGGCAAAGTATAATAAATGAGGTTGCCTTCCATCCGAGAGTTCAGAATGGGCAGCTCGTTAATCCAAGCCTTATCACTCTCTTGCCCACCACAAAAAGAAAAAGCAATTGTCTCTTCAAATAAAAGCTCATTGCCATCTACTTGAGCCACTTTGGTCACTAAAGTATGCTGATAGGGATTATCCCAAAAGACTTTTTGCATATTGATTCTCTTGCATGTAGATTTGATTTGAAAATTTTTCTGAGAGAAGGGGGTTATTTTTAATAAGTTCTGAATCATCACCCCCATAAAAGTAGAGGCATCCGCAATATTTCATATCAAGATATTCACACGTTTGTGAAAACGGATCTTCAAATCCTCGTGGAATGGACTCACCATAAGATGTGATGATATATAGCTCTTTATTTGCGAGCCTACGGCCAATATCTTTTCGTATATCAAGTAAGTCACTCCACCTGTCGATAAAAGTCTTCATGATAGCGCTCATTGAATACCAATACACTGGCGTTGCCAAAATAATTGGGTTATGCCTAACCATTTTCTCAGCTAGTGAAAGGAAATCATCATGTCTATTTTCATAGTTGTAATCATAAGGAGAAATATCTAGCTCACCCAGATCAATGATAGGTGTAGGATGATCTTTAAGCACAGATTTGACGGCTGCTAATGTGTTTCCACACTTGCGTGAACTACCAAAAATGACGATAGGATTGATCTCTTCTTCTCTCTTGGCGATCATGACAATAGTGGTGTCCGTCTCATTAATAGTAGAAAATCCGGCTTTCGCATAAGTTGAAATTGCAATCTTATTCTTCTTATCGGGATCTACAAGACAAGCGTCAAAGAGGGGAAATACGTGATCGGAAAGAAAGACTTTTAGGATTTCGGTTCCAAGCCCTTTTCCAATATAATCTGGGTCACCGATATAAAAATCGATAGCAGCCAAAGATCCCATTTCATCTGACCAAACATCTTTTGGATCGAATCCATCCCTTGGAAAATCAAAGGCATTATACATTTGAATATAGCCTATAGGCCTGTTGTTTAGATGGATAATGAATGCTTCAAGAGATTTTCTTTCTCCTCTAATATAGGGCTCGTATTTTTCTTTGATTAACTCTTTCGTCCAAATGATTTCTTTATCCCAAAAAGGTTTGACATGAGGCATTTCTAGCCATTTTTCTAAAAGGCTAAGGTTGCTATAAGTTAATTTTTTAAAGAAAATCTCATTCATATTTAGAGACATTGTATGAGGATTTCTCAGGAAAATCAAGGCATTCCAACATTGTTGGTATCTACTAATTTCTAGAAAGAAGTAATTTAAACGTCCTGTGGGCCTATACGGGGTATTTTTACTACCGCTAAGGGAGCAGCCTTTACCCTGGAATTTCCGTATAAAGATGGCCTAATTGTAATACATTTAATTCTTTTTATGTTAAGATTTAATGAAATTTAATTATGTTGAGATTGTTGTAAATAAATTATTTAAAATTTATTAACCCCGATCTGAAGGTTTTATTATGGAGATTTGTAAAATGAGTTTTTTAACAAGACCAACTATGACGGAATTAACAGCTGGCGTTTCATGGAATGAATATCAAGGTGGGTCAATGGGACTCAAACCTCAGTGTTCGATGAAGGATCGAATTCGAGAAAATATAGCTGATCATAAATGGGAAATTTTAAGTGGGGTCCTAGTTGCTGGGGTCTCAGTAACTATTATTGCAATTGCGGTTTCAATCATATTTGCACCTGCTTGTCCTCCTTTACTATTCTTTGCAGGTGTGATAGGTATCATTTTTTCTTTTTTTCCCATGATTGCTTCAATTGGTATCGTATTTAAAGAAATTTTTGATATCCCTGATGCCTTGAATATTTCATTTAATTGGAGAGTGGTAGAATTGATTGGTAAGGAGCAAATTAAAAAAGCTTCAATATGTCGAAGAGGGCAAACTCTTCCTATGAATGGTGGATTTGGATTAACAAGAAATTCTTTTGCATTTCAATATACCAATGATTCAAGGATATGGAGCGAGAAATTAATAATACGACAAATACGACCTTGGGAGCTAAAAGTAGAAAGTACACGTTCCAGCTTGAGTGAAATTGCATGTGGAGAAGATCTTGATGAGTTTATGAAGTATGAGGATAGAGCTTGGATGAAGGCTCCTTATACCGATAGTCATGTCGCCGAGGTAGTTGAAAAAGCTCGTGAAAGTTATGACAGGCATGAGGCGCTTAAAAAGCGGATTCAGAAACTATTGAATGGTGAAGAGGTTCCATCTTTAAGAGGAGAGGGAACTATTCGACTTGTTGGAAGTAACTAAACTGTAATTTTATGAGCCCACCAATTTTTGGAAATAGGTGATTAAACCATCAAGTTCCTTATTTGATAGTGGAGTGAAAAATTCGCTATCTGCTTTTTCAACAGCTGGTAGCGCTTGCTTTACGAGATTCTCTCCTTTTTGAGTTAGGGAGACATTTTTTGCACGGCCATCAGATGAGGGAATTCTTTTAATAAGACCCTTTTTTTCAAGGCCTTTGATGATTTGAGAATTGGTATTGGGATCAAGTCCGGCAAGCTTTCCAATTGCTATTTGAGTAACAAGATCACCTTTTCTGGTTAACCATCCAGTAGTTGCAAGGACGACAAATTGAGGGTGAGTTAATCCAAGGGGTTTAAGAATGGATTCAATTAATCTACGCCACGAAGTGCTGATATGCCAGAGCAAAAACCCGGGGCTTTGTTTGGGTGTATCATGAACAGTAAGTTCTTCAATATTCAAAGCGCCCCCATTGCTTGTGCAATCAACTGAAAATCTTGTTCGGAGATTTCAAACGAGCCACGCCGAAATGGAAAGCCCCATTTTTTCTTATCCGGGATAAATGTTAGCTTTTCTAGCAATAGCTCAATAGAGGCCATTTTAGAAGGCACAAATGTTACATCTCTTCTCCAAGGAATAAAATCTGAACTCATAGCAAAAGTATAAGGTTCTCGCGCGCTAATCTTTCCAATAGCAGTAAACGACTTGCAAGAGTCTTTTCCACCGAAGCTAAAAGTAGGAGAATAGTAGATAATCCAATCCCCCTCTTGCATCTGTTTTAAAGTTCCAATCTTACCATGACACACCTGAGCAAATCCTCCTGCCACACCTCTTTGAACGTGCTCATGAGAAGCAACACCTATCCAATATCGAGTCATCAATTTCTCTCAAGTAGTTTATAAATTCTGATTCTATGACCATCCGGATCAAGCACAACAAAGGTGCGTCCAAAATCCATATCAGTCGGCTTCTGTGCAATCGTAACATGCTTTAATCCCCACTCTTCGTACAAAGCATCGACATCCTCAGTGGGAAAGCATATTTCTAATGCACCCGCTGGAGCTTCAAGTCGAGGCTCTGCTGTATACTTAGACCAAAGCCCTAGCATTACGCCATTTTTAAGGGCGAACATAACAAATGTAGGGGATTCTTCTATCGGTTTGATTCCAAAAATCTCTTGATAAAAGAGGCTGCTTTTTTGCGGGTTTGCCACAAATAAGAGGACAAAGCCGAGGCTTGGTGTAAACATAAAATTGCTCCTGATTTGTTAACAGGCTAGATTATACGTATACGTATTAAATTTTGTCGATGAAAAAATGAAAAGCCAAATACACAGAAATCTAATTTAGCTATAATAACTATCCAAGACAGGCTGGGAAAGGAATTAGTATGATAAAAAAAAGATTAGAAGGAAAAGTAGCCCTTATTACTGGAGCTGCACAAGGAATTGGGGAAGAGACAGCAATTGTCCTTGCAAGGGAAGGGGCAATGGTTATTGTTTCGGACATCAATGATGAATTGGGAAAGTCGGTTGCTAGCAAAATTGGTTCAAAAGCTATTTATTTGCATTTGGATGTGAGAAGCGAGAAAGATTGGGCGCATGCGATGGCAGTCATTTTAGAGAAGTTTTCCAAATTGGATATTCTTGTAAATAATGCGGGTGTCACTGGATTTCAAGAGGGATTTGGACCACAAGATCCAGAAAATGCCAGTTTAGAAAGTTGGAGAGAGGTGCACGCTGTTAATTCTGATGGTGTCTTCCTTGGTTGCAAACATGCGATTCAAGTAATGAAAAATAATCCAGGGTCTTCCATCATCAATATCTCTTCAAGATCCGGCTTAGTAGGAATCCCTGGTGCTGCTGCATACGCTTCAAGCAAAGCTGCTATTAGGAACCACACAAAGAGTGTTGCCCTCTATTGCTGTAGTCAGGGTTATAAGATCAGGTGCAATTCGATTCATCCGGCCGCGATTCTCACTCCAATGTGGGAACCAATGCTTGGCAATGGACCTGATCGCGCAGATAGAATGGCTCAAATTGCAAAAGATATCCCCATGCAAACAATGGGTATGCCAGATGATGTGGCAAATGCTGTGCTATTTTTAGCATCTGATGAGTCAAAATACATCACAGGGATTGAGCTAACAATTGATGGCGGCTTACTTGCAGGTGCAGGAGCGCCCCCTGCAAAAGCCGACTAAAGAATGGGGAAATTAATTCTAAATTTTTTATGCTTTTTTGCTACTATATTCTCCGGATATGCTTTGGAGGCCTCTATGTATTTCCCTGAACCCATGTTAAGTAAGAAAGAGGATCTTCCCGATCTGCAAACTTTTTTAGCAAGGGATAGTGAAAGCCTAAGTTACCGAGTTTATTCAAGTTCTTATAAGGATAAAGCAATTATATGTTTGCATGGATCGGGATCGCATGGGGAGTACTTGCATGATTTGGCACAGTATCTATCTAAAGAGGTAGGAGAAGTTGTCGTCCCTAATTTGAGAGGGCACTTTGGTTCAGGGAAAATCGCGGGTGATTGCGCATATATTGGTCAACTTGAAGATGATATAATCGATTTGATACAAGAGCTTCATTTGCAGAGCAAAAAAATCTATTTACTAGGCCATTCGAGTGGTGGAGGGCTTGCTATTCGGCTTGCCGGGAGTCCATACAATAAGTGTATTGCTGGATATATTTTATTTGCCCCAGCTATTCCCACAGCATCTACTATGAAGAAAACAGCGGAGTGGGCCGATGTTTCGACATTAAAGATTATATCGCTTTCAATATTAAATAGTTTTGGAGTTGAAAAGTTCAATCATACCCCGGTTATTTCCTTTCATATGCCAAAAGAATTTCAAAATGGAACGGAAACTTTATCCTATACCTTTAATCTAAACACCTCCTATCATCCAAGAATTCCTTATGATAAAGATATTAAGGCGTTAGGCGATAGATATGTTTGTTTTGTTGGTGAAGAGGATGAATTGATGGTGCCTCTCGAATATAAAAATATTATGGCGGCCCTGAGAGTTGAAATCATTCCAAATGAAAAGCATTTATCGCTCGTTTTAAATCAGTCTGTTATGAAAAAAGTAGCTGAAGCAATTCGTGATATTGATAATGCCTATAAGACAATCGCTATTTACAATTCTGTTTCTCATGATTAAGTAGCCATTGTTTACGTGAAATTCCGCCACCATAACCGCCGATTTCTCCATTTGCTTGGATTACCCTATGGCAGGGGATGATAATTGCAAGCTGATTTGCGCCGTTTGCATTTGCTACGGCCCTTTGACTTGATGGCCTGTTCATGGAAATGGCTATGTCAGAGTATGATCTTGTCTCCCCGGGAGGGATTTTTTGAAGCTCATGCCAAACTTCCTGTTGAAAGGGGGATCCAAGAATATGAAGGGGAGTTTTAAATTCGTTTAGAGTTCCTGCATAGTACTGTGCAAGCTCGACTTCGATAGAATCTATCGGTTTAGTTCGCCCTGGAATAATGGCCGATTTGGTTCTTGATCGCAATCTTTCGATCTCTCTTTCTAGACCTCTTCGATCAACAAATTCTAAAAGATAAAGAAATTCGTCATCAGCGATGGATAGCATGGGTCCAAGTGGTGAATCAAGCCAGGTCGCTTTTAAAATCGTTATATCTTTACCTTTAGAAGGAGGTGCGCCCATAATACGCGAAAAGGCGTCCCTAAAGCCGCTGCCTGATTCATAACCACTTGATAGTTGAGTATCAATCACAGATTCACCTGATCTAATTTGTTTCATTGCAATCCCCATGCGTCTTGATCTGGCATATTCTACAAAGGTCATGCCAAATCGTTTTTTAAATTGTCTGCGTGCAGTAGAAGAGTCTACCGACAATTTACGAAAATCGCCATCTTTCCAACGTTTTTCGGGATTCTCTTCAACTGCATCCACAAGCTTTTTAACAATTTCAGACACTTGATTTGGATTTGAAAGCGGTCTACATCGTTTACAAGGTCTAAATGAGGCCAAAAGAGCATCCTTCGCCGTTTGAAAAAATTCACAATTTTCAAAATTAGGCTTTCTTGCAGGGCAAGTCGGCCTACAAAAGACCCCCGTCGTTATAACACCAACAAAGAAAATCCCTTCATACTCTCCATCTTTATCTAGGAGCGCCTTATAATATTCTTTTTTACATGCATCGTTTATCATGCCCACCAGTATACAACATACGATAAAATCGTGCCGCCGAAATTCAGGCATCGATTTCAAATTAATGAGAATTTATACACTGCAGAAAGCGCGTCTGGTTGCTTCTTCAATATCTTGAATAGTAACTATATAACTCAAGTCTTTGCGCCATCCAGCACTATGGTTACCATCAAGCCAGTTAATTGAGCGTTTGTGATCGCGATAGACGTCCATACAAAGACCATCGGGACCGGCAACTAAACAGTGCCAAGCTCCTCCAGGAATGATAAGCTCGCCTTTTCCACAATAGTTATAATCCCAACTTTTCCCTGCATCTTGAGAGGACCAAACAAAGCATCCACCGGATTTAATCGTAAAAGTTTCATCGATATCATGGTAGTGAGGCTGCACATATTCTCCAGGGCCATAACAAACCATGCGCAAAAAGTCTATAGTGATGTCCCAAAAACCTTCAGCAGATCCACTATCAAGTTTGCGTGTAAGTGGAGCTGTTCCTATATCATATCCGGCGGCTACTAACGCTTTATGTGCCTCTTCCTCGCTAGAAGCAAGAACTGCAAATCCTTCAGGAACTCTTTTGGAAAGTAGACTTAGGGTCAATGAGCGAAGAGCTCCAGAACTTCGAAGCTCAACTGTTACCGGCTCAATTTCTTTAGTTGAAGCATATACTGACAGGCCCTGAAATAATGATGTGATTGCAGACATGATAATGATCCATTGTTTTAAGAAATCGTTAAATTAAGACTGTTTTTTCTTCTTGATCAATGATTTCGGAGTTTGTCTTTACATAATATTTATCCTTAGTTACCCTAACCCTTTTTATTGGGGTAAATTTATGAGATTTCTATTTTATTTGCTTTCTTGCATGTCAATTTCTCTTTTTGCGGATGTAAGCGTTCTTTCTTTAGGTAAATTAGGTAGCGTTCGATATACCAGTGATAATCATCATCTTTTGCAAATTGAGCGCCTATCTCCATCCGATGAAGTAATGTACACACATTCGTATCAGTATGATGGAAGTGGAAAACTGACCTCAGAGAGCCTCATTGGTGATTTGGGAGATGTTTTTTATGATGATGAAATTGTTAGAAGTCCTTTCAGTTTAGAAATTTGTGAGTATGATAAAAATCATAATCTTGTGAGATATACTCTTGATGGTACAGTGCGTGAGTTTTCATATAATGAATTGAACCAAATGATTATTGAAGATTTGGAGATGATGGGTATATTTATGATGAAGAAAATAACCTGATTCAAGTAATCACTCCCGATTATGTAATAGATTATGCTTATGACTCTTATGGCAATAGAGTGTCAAAAACGCTAAATGGTAAGACCGAGTATTATATTTATCAGGGCATCAATGAAATAGCGATTATCGATAGTAATGGAACAGTAGAACAACTTCGCATACCTGGATTATCAACGCATAGCGATATTTTCAGACCTATAGCAATTGAGACAAAAAATAGCATTTACGCTCCCATTCATGACGTGCAAGGTAATATTATTCGATTAATTAATATTGCAACTAAAGAAGTAATCAACCTTGATGGCTTCGATCCTTTTGGCAGAGGCCTCCATAATAATGCGCCCACTGCATGGATTTTCTCAGGAAAGCATTATGATGCCAATGCAAATCTGGTCTACTTTGGAAGCAGATATTATTCTCCTCAACTTAGGCAATGGCTTACACCTGATCCGCAGATGCAAACTTCCAATCCTTATCAATATTGCCTCAATAATCCATTTTCATATGTTGATCCCAATGGTGAATGGGCATTCACCGTACTCACTATTGCATGGGGAGCAGGTGCCACAATTACAGCTCCAATTTGGGCTCCTTATGCAGCTGCTACCGCATTGGGCATGACAGTTGGGTATTATGGCTATAAGGCATATGGAAATTGGAAAGATGATTCCAATAAAGAGCAAGGATATTGGGAAGGGGAAAAGTCTGGCTATAAGATGGATGCTCATAAGGCAAAAGATGGTAAACAAAAAGACGGGATCCCAAAAACTAATACAGCTCAAAATGGTCAATTTAAAGGGGCTGTTAAAGAAATTGAAAAGAAGTTAGGAAAAAAATTAACAGATAGACAAGTAGAAAAACTCCATGATCATGTTACAAAACAAGGATATGGATATCATGACATTGTAGATGAAGGTTATTGGTTATTTAAATGAAAAATGGGAAAAAATTAATAGAAGAACTTTTTCAAGCGGTTATTGGTCAGTGTCCTAGAATCAAACTTGGTTATGGCAGTTTTTTGACTTTAGATTTTGGAAAAGATATTCCAGAAGAGTTAATAACACGTAAAGGAAAGGAAATAATCTATTTAGGGGAATGGCGTTTATGGGTTTATATGTGTGCGTGGAGAATCGATTTATTAAATGAGCCTTTTATTGGAGCTGATGATGATAGAACTATCATTGAAAGTAAATTATCCGATTTAAACGGGAAAAAAATTATTGAATTTTCCGTGTTAAACCCCTCATTTGACGCCCTCTTAAAGTTTGAATCTGGATATGAATTAAAGCTCTTTTCATTTAACGTCACTGAAAATAAGCAATGGATGTTCTACACTCCTGAAGAAAAAGTTTTTGTAGCTGGACCAGGAAGTACTTGGTATTACGAATTGGCAGATAAATAAGCAATTTTACAGTGGGTATGTTTAACATAACACAAGAAAATGGCATCCAAATTGCTTTGAATTTATTTAATCAATTTATAGGCGAGAAAGCTAGGAATGTAAAACTTGGCTATGGAAGTTTTATTACAATGGATTTTGGTAAAGATCTTATACTGAAAGAAAAAGTTAAGGGCAAAGAATCGACATATACTCAGGGCGAGTGGCATCTTTGGATTTATATGGCTGCTTGGAGATTAAATCAAGGAGATGCACCTATTATCGGTGCAGCAGATAACAGAGAAATAATTCAAGAAAGTCTGAATGTTCTGAATGGTAATGCCCTAAAAAAAGTTTCTATTTTAAATGCTTCGTTTGATCTCTTGATGGAATTTCAAAATGATCTAAAGCTTTCGCTATTTTCATTTGGAGTAAAGGAGCATGAACAATGGATGCTTTTTACTCCAGAACGCAAAGTTTTCACAGCTGGACCTGGAGTAGATTGGTCTTATGAAAATGCATCAAAGAAATAAATCGATCTCTTATTCTTCAACCCACTTGATGAAGTTTTTGGCTTGTGAAGTGGTTTTAGGGATGGCTGGATCTTCGGGTGGAGTGGTAAAAAGTTGTTTTACAAGAAGAGAAATGTGATATATTCCTAATGTGGTCGGCGTTGTCGGTTCTTGTATAGCGGGGAGAGACATTGCTTGAAGAATTTTTAATGCCGTTGAAGAGACTCTTTCAGTAAGAGCATAACCGAAAAATCCTAGCCCTACAGCTCTTGCCTTATCCATACTCATTTTGATGTTGGGTTCATCATAGCAACGAACCATTTCAACATCATAACCTTTTAATTTTGTCCGGTGTGCTGTTTTCATGAAATCTAGAAAGGCCTCTTTGGAAGGAAATTGGGATTGCCAATCTTTTGATTCTTCCGATTGAGGTCTATTATATTGATTAAGAAGGTTTTCTGCGATTTCATTTTCGGTTACAAGTTTATCAAAACCAAGCGCCCAGTAAAGACGTTCTCCTGAAGTTGTATTATCAAGATAAAGAGCCCAATAACCATGACCAAATCCTATTGGATGTTTTACACCATACCAAGGGACACCTTGGAAATAAAGCCTTGTTCCTAATGTAATATGGGAAAGATCTGCTAAATGGAAATGTGTGTGTGCTGGAAAAGTAAAAAAATTGAGTAGATTTGGAGTGTGGGAAGTACTTTTTGAAAAATTTAAAGGGATTGATGAATGGGAGAGGAGAGAATTAAATTTTTCTTCTCCAATAAGATCGGCAATAGCTTTGATTGTAATTGCTTTAACTGCACCGCCACAATCTGTTGTAGTAGGTCCTTCTAAAAATGATTTCACGCCTAATATGGGGGTGCACTCTTTTTTTACCCAATATGTGTCATGCTTATCTCTTGTTAAGCATAAAGGTGGTGAAAAATCTTTATAAGTAAGATGGTAAGTTCCTTTTGCAACTTTCATTGCACTACTAAACAGACTCGCATGAACATCTGCATCAATTTTTTTATCCCAAAGAGGAACATCTACTGACTTTTTCGCAGCCGAATAACCGGTATTAACAATGGTCTCAAGAGAAAGCTCTCCCTGAATAGCTGTTGCTAATGCTGAAACTCTTGCCATTGTTGGGCGAATAGATGATGAAATTGACATAAGATGCAAAATTATTCTTTTAAGTACTATAATATAAAGAACTAATGCTTATTGCGCAATCATAAAGTTTTCCAGAAAATAACTTGCAAATCTTGTCAAATTTGATTATAATTTCTACCTAAATAATTTATATTATGCTTGTTAGCGAAATCGTTTAGGTGATTATGTCAAGTCGTTTAGAAACTCTACCTCCCTCGGTTATGGGGGTCATCTTACAGAAATTAAATATGCTTACTGGTCCAGATCAATCTGCCATTCCAGATCTTGCACGTTCAGTGATGAACTTAGCCACTACAAGCAAAACGATGTGCGCGACAATCCATAGTTACGATGTCAGCAGCATGCTTGTCCATTCAGTCGCTGCAAAGTATGGAATGTTAGAGGAGGAAAGTGCCTTTGAGCTGGGTACAAAAGGGGCAAAACGCTTTCTTTGGGAGTATATTCAAAGAAATGAACTTCCGAAACAGTTAGATATCATCCCCGAAATCTATCAGATTTTTGTAACTACATTGCGAGAGTCTTACTGTGGCTCTAGCGAAGATCTGGCAGATTGCCTTTCTGGGAAAAGAGGCCCTCGATATCATCCTGAGGTAGGTTCAACAAAAAACGGGTTTTACATTGCTTTTTATAACGATCAATTGCCCGTCTTTTTAGGAACTCCATTTGGAGCTGTTAACCTCTGTAGCGATCCTTACCACATCCTCATTGGGGCTGAGATAAGAAATATAGCCCCCATTGCTCCTTCGCTCAAAGAACGGTTAGGTTGTGAATTTCAAGAAATCGATACAGAGACATCTGGTGGTGAGTACCCATATCAAATTTATTCTATCAAGCTTGCAAACGGCAAGCCTCTTCCCCTTACAATTCGATATGAAAAGGAATGTTCGGATGAAGACACTCGTGTGGCTATTAAAAGCATGATGGACAGAGCCGCAAGCGGAGAGGATCCAACCAAGATACTTCCCCCTTTACAAAGACCAGTTCGGTTCGACCGAGATATTTCTAAATGGGTTAGAGGAAGACTCAATACTATAAAACTCCTCAGCAAAGATCTCGATAAAGATAAGATGTACTACTTGCCTCTGCTTGATGGTCAACAGTATTTTATTCCAATGCTAAATAAAGTCAGTGAAACAGGGATGACTGTCACCTCTTTTTTTGAGCATGACAACGTCTATAATGACAGCGGTGAACGTCTTTATCAAGGAATTGGGCTTGTTCCCTCCTCTTGCGACTTCGAAGTGCTTCAAGGCGCTCTTGACATCACTTTAAATAAAATACAAAGCAGCTGGAAGAGAGTTAATCCTCAAGAACATCCAGATATTCTCTGCAAAAAAAATGAGCGCTATTATAATCTTTTGATTAAAGAAGATTGGATCAGCGACCACCGTTTAGATTCTTTAGTCAACCATATGCTCGTACTAACTGTAAATAACAAATTTGCAACCTGTTGTGTCGATTACTCTTCACCGACTAGTGGCCCTCCCTATTTATGGATTAAAAAAACTCGATTTCATCGGGTTGTACAAGACCTTAAATTGAAATTGATTGAACCGCTTTTAGTTGACTCTGTCTGATAATGAAAATTATATGGCGACACATACAGAAACAAGACTCATGAACTACTTTGCACAAGCAACGGTATCAGTCAATATACATCTTCAGAACTACGTGAGGTCTAACTTAATAATTAATAGGATATTATGATTCAATCAATTAAAGCTTTTAGCATTTCAATAATGACCGTTTTTCCTAAAATGGTACGCCCATCTGCAATTATAGTGCACGCAGGAGAGCAGGATCGACTACAAACCATATTGAGAAGAGCTATATTGAATAGCAAACCTGAAGTTGCAAAAAATGCGATAGATAGTGGCGCTCCTATTAATCGTCAAGATTTAGGCGATGTTGAGTTTAAAGACTACCATCTTGTAAGGGCTTCTTATTTTGGGGAGACAAAGATAGGGGAGATGCTCATTCGAGCCGGGGCCGAAGTAAATGTCTCATGCGAGCATGGACACACGCCTGCTATGGTAGTTTCTGAAAGAAATAATCCTACTCTATTGCAATCATTGCTCAGAGCTGGAGCCGATGTTAATAGAGTTGATGTGGATGGACTTACAGCCTTAATGGGAGCTGCTAAAAGAGCTGATTTGACAAGCATTAAAATGTTGCTCAGATCGGGAGCTAAACTAGATGCAGTAGATAATGAGGGAAAAAGTGCTCTAATGGCAGTTATCAATTGTTGGAACCGTGCGTTTCGCCCCCCCTCTCCGATGAGTTATAAGCAGTCAGTTAGAAAGTTAATTTCTGCTTCTACTATCAATCTTGCCGATTATAAAGGGACTACCCCTTTAATGCTTGCGGCTTCCAAGGGCCTTCCAGATATTGTTAGCTTATTGCTTGATGCAGGAGCTGATAAATCGATGACAAATCATTTAGGTCAAACGGCGTTTACAGTTGCAAAAGAACAAAAACAGGCAAAAGATGAATTGATTCAAAGACAACGCGAGATTATTGCATTATTGAAAGATATCCCTGTAAAATCAGTTAAATCAGAGCTTTCAAATTCTAGGTCAACTAAAGAACCTAGCAGGCTTTCTACAGCAATCTTTTGGAATGAAATAGAAAAAGTTCGGACCTACATTGAGGCAGGCGATGATCTTCATGAAATAGGGATTATGGGACCGTTACTCACTCAGGCAGCAATAAAAGGCAAAATTGAAATCGTTAAATTACTTTTTGCTGCTGGCGTAGACGTTCATCAGGAATACCGAGGCGAAACAGCAATAGACGCAACTCTATGGTGGATGCAACATAAGCAAGAAGAGGCGGACGAATATACAAAGATCATGGATATTCTTGTTTAATTTCAAAATTGGCATTGAGATAAATGTCACTATCCAATGCTTCAATTACGGTGACTTTTTAAAGGCAAGACCTTATATTGATAAATCGACAAAGGTGAAACCAACAGAAATTGTGACATATTTAGAACTGAGGGTAACATGATTCTATCAGACAAAACAATTAGAGACTACATTGATTCTGGCAAGATAATGATATTTCCTGAATTTAATTTGGCAGATATCCGTCCTGCAGGGATTCGGCTACATTTAGGAAGTGAACTTTTAATTCCCGTCCCGGGACAAACAGTTGACTTGGATGCAGATAAAGATGTTACCTTCAATAGAATCAATATTTTAGAAACCCCGTTTATTCTGAAGCCAAATCAATTTGTATTAGGAAGCACCTTTGAAAAATTCCAGGTCCCAAGAGACATCGTCTGTCATGTGGATGGGCGGAGCACGGTAGCTAGAATTGGATTAGCCATTCATTGCACCTCAGGCATTATTGATGGTAATTTTGAAGAGGCCAGATCAATTGTGTTAGAAATGAAGAATCAAGGCCCATTTGACATAGTTTTAAAGTACAAGACTGCACTAGCCATGTTATCTTTTAGCATTCTTTCGACCGAAATTAGCCAAAAAACGCAAAATCAATACCGGGGACAAGAAGGGGTAGTTGCTCCAAATCTAAAGAACCAAAAAAAGTGAAATTATATGTCAATACCTAAGACAATAAAAGAAGTAGGAATTGCGGTTGATATATAAATACTTATTTTAGACATGCTGTGATGTGTTTGAGTTTTTCTTTCTGTAAAGTACTTGCCTATTATCGACAACTTTTGGGAGATCAAAGTCATCTTTTGGATCGTGAATCATTCCCAGTTTTTCCATCACTCGTCTTGATCGAATATTTTGGATAGATGTGTATGCAACAATTTCAGGTAGCTTTAATGTTTCAAATCCGTATTTAAGAAAAGCTGAAGCGCCTTCGGTTGCATAACCTTTCCCCCAAAAAGGGAAAGCAAATCGCCACCCGATTTCAATAGCAGGGGCGCACGGAAGTGTTGGATCAATATGCACTAATCCAAGAATCCCAATAAAATCAGCTCCTCCTATTTCTGAAACGGTAAAAAAACTAAATCCATAAGACTTATAATGAGTTAAGATGCGATCGTATTCAGCGATTGTCTCTTCATAATTTCTTACAGCCGGAAAGAATTCCATGACTCGTGGATCAGCATTCATTTCTGCAAAAGGTTTTAAATCTCTTTCCTCACAAACTCGAAAAAGCAGTCGTTCTGTTTGAAGCAACCGATTAAAAAAAGGCATAATCTATTCTCGCCAAGGGAGTTTCATCTCTTCACCACTCATAGTCTTGATCTTAGAATCAATGCCCAAAACAAGAATTTGATCTGTTGGTTCATCGCCTATATTGATCAATTGATGGGGTACGTTTGCAGGGCAAATCAATGTGGCAGGCGCCTCGCATTCAATTTTTTCATCACCGACAATAGCTAAGATTTTTCCTTTTAAAACGATGAAGACCTCTTCAGTCTCATGGACATGAAGAGGAGTTTTGGATCCTACTGCAATGCTAGCCCTCCAAACTTCAAACTCCTTGGCTCCCATTGCTTTGGTAGCAAGACCCTTTTGAAAATTGCCGTGCATTGAATATTGTTTGATGGTCTCATGAGAGTGAGCTAAAGACTCTTCCGCAGAAATGGTGCTTAATGCAAATAATGTAAAGAGTATGATGGGTTTTTTCATTTATTTTCCTTTTGATTCGTTATATTTTCGGATCTCTTCAAGATAGATATCACCCGTAAGATCTAGAAGTTTGGGAGATACATGACTCTTTGCTCTTTCACTTGTTTGATATCTCAATTTTGGCTTGGGGTCTTGTATAACACTAAAAAGAAACTTTGCGATCTCTTGCGGAGATTGTGGAAATTCAGATTCTGGAAGAAGCTCAGGATGCGCCATCCGTTCTGTTATATCTGTCCTAATCTCATCAATAAATGATTGATAAGGATTATTCGAAATTTCTCTCTTTCCAATAAATAATGAAAATTGAGTAGCAAGAAGTCCGGGTTCTACAATAGATACAGAAATATTATAGGGCTGAACTTCGATACAAAGTGACTCAGAAACTGATTCTAATGCAACTTTACTAGCGGCATACATACTGCCAAAAGGACATGTACAGAATGCGTTTGTAGAAGTTATGTTGATGATATGTCCTGCTTTTTGATTTCGCATATTAGGAAGGACTGCCTGAATGAATTTAATAGGAGCGAAGAGATTCACATCCACCTGCTCTTGAATTTCTTTGGTTGTAAGCCCTTCAACAGGTCCTATAAGCGCATATCCTGCATTATTGATCAGAATATCAATGCGCCCTTCTTTATCTAGAATAGTTTGAACCGCAGATTGAATAGATGTCTCATCTAACAAATCAACAGAAAGAAAATGAAGATTCTCTTTTACGGGAAGAGAGGCCTTGTAAGAAGGTCTAACTGTGCCATATACTGTGAATCCATTATTTACTAGATGCTCAGCTGTTGCAAGCCCTACACCTCTAGAAGCACCTGTAATAAGAGCGACTCTAGTCTCCTTTGCGCAAGTAGGAAAAATAAATAATGCATTCATCGCTAATAAGATAAAAAATCTATACATAGCATCCTTTTAATTTAATCACTTGTTCATACTATCAAAGCATTCCAATAGTGTCTCTTTAAAATTAAGTTTTTCTTAAATCCTTTTATTTTTTGTAAGTTTTTTTAAAATAAAGATTAAGATCTAATAAATCGTGGTAGCTGGTATAATTATAGGGATTTTGATACTAAAAAATCTGTTTTAAACCCGGCGAGGGTACGGGAAGAACAGATTACGATTAATAGAAGCCTATAAAGGAAAAATTTTATGAAAGCTGTTTCAACCTACTTAGAATCTTTAAGACCAGATGCTAACCGTCTTATGCAGAATATGCAATGGCAAGAAACCGGTAGGGCAATTTGTACTGGATGTAGCATTTCAGATCGTTTTTTTGAAAATTTAGCTACTAGACCTTGGCAAAACTTATCGGGAATTATTACCATTTTAGCGGCAGTTGCAATTATCGCATCGAGCGGGTCATTAATAGGTGGAGCAATTCTTGGGGTTCTTGGATTAGGAATTCTTGCTCATCGGTTACTTACCTTGCCCAACTGTTTGTCTTTTAAAGTTTATATGGATTCTTGGATGGTTAATATTATAGGTAAACAGAATATTCATGATGTACCTATTATCCCTAGAGGCCAACGAGAAATAAATACTCCATTTGCTGTTACTAGCGATATAGTCTACGCAGGATTCGGTAGTCTCTGTTGTGGTTCTGACACAGCAACAGTTCCGGTATATTGGTTTAAATATGAAATCCATCAGGCATCTAGTCCAATAAGTGTGGTTACGGATCTAATATCAGTTGATACGGGCATTGATCCTGAATATCGAAGTAGCAGAGGAGACCGGAGTCAAATTGGGGGATACAATGAACTATCCAGTTTTGGTTGGGGAATTGCCTCTAACCGTCCTGAAAAAATGGCCAAAATTATTGATCGGTTAACTAGACTGCTGAATGGGGAAAAGGTTGGGATTTTAGATGACAAAGGTAATGAACAGCCTGTGTTAGATACTACATATGTTCAATTAGTAAAGACTAATTAAACCAGGAGAATTTTTCTGCAAATACCTACTCATCCCTTACGTAGCGTTCTTAACATGTGTGCTGGAATAAGTTCAACCATGCGAGATGAAGATTTTGCAATAATTGAAACAGCGATAAATACCAATGATCGAAGCCCTGCAATATTAGAAATTACTTCAAGGGCTATCATGTAAAGCATTATCCTTGGAGGACATCGTCGTACAGTTGAGGGAGTTTATGCATTAAACAAACAAGATGCATTGAATGCTCTCACTGATAGGATAAGTCTATCTCCTGCGGGAGAATCTTGCCGATTATTAGGGACTCTATTTATTGAAGCCTTATGTGATGCTAAATTATCAGGCGCAGACTCGGTGACTATTCATTTTCCAGGCGATTTTGATGTTTCTGGAGATCCCCAATTCGAAGCTGATACAGAGAGCTTTCGCGATAATCTTGATGCATAAATTATATCTATATAATTTTCAATAAAAGCAATTGGTTAAATACCTTTTCATACTCCGCGAGCGTCATTGCTTTTTTCTCTTTAAATGATTGCATCACGGGTGCGTCTTGTAATTGAATCTCTCCATCCTTTTCAGTGATCACTTGAAAACGCTCTTTTTCTGCAGGGCCTCGCACAATAAGACTTACCGTGTTGGGCTCTTCGATAATGGAATGATATTGAGAATGATGCAATGTATAGCAGCTTCCTATATTTTCATGCCGAATCATGGCAGGAGTTAGGCAATATTTCATTGTTGTAAGCTGTTCCATTCGATAAATAGTGTGGTGATAGCCTCCGGAAAGGATTCGTGTTGAAAAATTCCAACGATGATTGTGAGCCCTTCCAATATCGATTTGATCTTGAGCGTTAACTTTATTGGGGTGGCCCGAATAAACATGTAGCCGAATCTGCATTTTTTTATCTTCGCTATTCCACAATACCAGCTTATCGACTCCCTCATAATGGACAGAATGAGAAAAGAGTTCCTCATTCTTTGGGATATCTAAGACAAGTTTGCGAAGTTGAGTGAGAGTCTTACGGGATAGCTCTTGAGCTATATTACTAAATTCAAAAAGTTTCATGACCTACCAATCCTATCAATTAAAATTACGGAGGCGATGTTATGTATGATAAGGGAGAGGGCGCTAAGAGGCCATCCCCGATAGATTTTGAAGATCCCATTTCGAGTAAATAAGTGGGATGGAGAAATATTTTGTGCCTGTTTCAGGGTGTTTGCGATATCGAATGGGGCGGATAGCAGGCTTACAATAAAAGCGACTTGGACACCGATTTTGACTAGTTGCGAAAGAGGTAAAGACCCTCCTGATAAAGCAATCGATTGTTCTCTAAGGTATTTTTGAGCTATTAAAAAAGCAGTCCAAGTCACAGAAAGTTTAGACCAATTGGTGCTAAACCCGTCCCATCCATTTTTAAGAGAAAATTTGCTTGTTCCTCTAAAAGCAGAAATAATTTTGGCTCTTTCTAAAGGAGTCCCGATAGCAGCGTCAATTGTAGCGATCGATAAGCCAGTAAGAGCAAGGCCTGGAAGATTTTCTATTTTGTAGCTCTTTAAAAGAGGGGGTATGCCAGTAATCATAGGCCAGCACCAAATTTGTTTTAAGCTGGTTTTTACTAATTGGGGAGCAAGCCCTTTATAAAAAGCTGCTAGTCCTTCTTCACGAAACAATGTTAAAGCTACTTGAATACAATTCGATTCAGGTAGAGCGCATTGCTGACGGATTTTGACCACTTCCATGGGGAAAATGAGTGTGTGTACAGTTATTCCCCTTGCGACTCCCCATAAGCTACTTGATAATAAATCGTTACTCATAAAGCTTTTTCCGGTTTTTTAACTTTGGACATCATGATGATTCCACTACTCGCTAGGCCTAATATCATCCAGTGCCAGGAGGCGCTTGCTACCATTCCTGTTTTTTGAAAAGACCAAAGAGCCAAAGCTGCGGTAGGGCTGCCTATCGCTTGAGAGCCTAATGCATATCCCAGAGAAATAATGGCATAACGAGCATTTGAAGGAACAAGCTGGCTAGCCCAAGCATGAAATGGGGCAAAAAATGCAACACCAATAACAACGAAGGCTGCTCTCACTGCAATAAGCAAAGGAAGGGATGCGCCTTCTAATAACAAAAACAGTGGGATTGCTAATAAAACAACACCCAAAGAAGCAGATAACATCAACTTCTCTCTTGACATTCGGGAGGCCACCCACCCAAAAAATGGTAGGGCACAAAAATCAAAAATGAGCAAATACGTGTTGATTCTCATCACTTCTGCTTTTGTAATTGTTGATATGAGGGGAATAAACCCATTCATTAAAACTAATGCTATAGAATAGCATGCAGAACCAAAACCGGAGCAAATCACAATGAATAGAAGAGCTTTTCTATGCGTCCAAAGAGTGCTCTTTAAATTTGTGAGCGTTTGGGAAAACTTGATCGGTTCTCGAGAAACTGGAGCAGAACGCCTAAATATGCAGCCAAAAAGCGCTGTTGCACAACCACATAAATAAAGCAGTCGCCATCCCGGATCTATAAAATTATACCTAGCAAGGAGGAAAACTCCAAGCGATGCTAAAAGATGGCCGCCAAGAGTAGATGCGTTATAAAAACTACTGAGTAAATCGTGCCGTTTTTCAGGGGAGTTTTCCAAAAGAAAAATCGCCCCTCCCATTGTCTCTCCCGCTGCCAAAAAGTTTTGAAAAACCCTTCCAAAGAAAAAAATCAAAGGAGCTAACATGCCAACTTGAGCGTAAGTAGGGCTCAAAGCAATACAACCCGAAATCAACGACATTCCTGCTAAAGTTAAAAATAGAGCATGTCTTCTTCCATAAACATCTCCAATATAACCAAATACCAAAGATCCAAGAGGACGCGCTAACATTCCTAATGGGATAATCGCATACGTCAAAATCAGCGCAGTAAGCGGGTCTTTGTTCGGAAAAATTAAGGGGGCTAGAAATGGAGATAGGAACCCAAAAAGAGCGGTATCATAATGCTCAAAAAGGTTGCCTAAACATGCATTCCAAAGTTGGAAACGGGATGTAGATGTAGGCATATTTGAATCTCCTTGGTAAAAGATAAAACCACCAAGGGGAAGCAATAAAAAGAAATATGGAAAAAAGACTCTTCTTATACATTCACTCTTCCTACGCCAGCACTACCCGGTTCAGGTGTAAGGGACTCTCTCAGCTAAGATTGCCTATGACAACTTAGCACCCCTGGTGTTTAAAATGAGACAAGTGTATATTTTCATCGATATTTTTAGCAAAGGAGAAATATGGATCAAAAAATCTATAAAGAATGGATTGCAGGAGTCTTTGATAGATCTGCCAATAAATATGGCGAAGGGAGCAATTGTTTTTTTGATTACTTTGCTAAAGAGCTTGTTAAATTTGCAAATTTGCCACGTGGGGCGACTGTTTTAGATATTGCCACAGGTAGGGGGGCAATTCTTAAAGAGATATTGGAAAGCATTGGCACAGAAGGTAAAGTTGTAGGCATTGACATTAGTTCTAATATGATTGCGGAGACTAAGCAGAGGTTTAATTATCCTAATATCGATCTAATCTGCATGGATGCTGAAAATTTGAAGTTTGAAGATGCATCATTCGATTATGTCTTTTGTGGCTTTGCTCTTTTTTTCTTTCCCGATTTGCAAACAGCTTTAAAGGAGATTTTGAGGGTTCTTAAGCCTCGAGGCAAGTTGTTTATTTCTACCTGGGGAGAGGGGGATATCCAAGATCAAGCTTTTGATGATGTGTATAAAAAATTTGAATTAAATGTGAAAACTCTCAAACACGATTTAAGCAATGCTAATGAGATTGAAAAAAATTTAAGGGCAATCGGATTTAAAGAGATAGAAATTGTTCCAAAAGAATTAGACCACATCTATCCAACTTTTGAAGATTGGTTTAATTCTCTATGGGATCATGCTGGCCGTGCTAAACTTGAAAAATGTAGCCCCGAGCAATTAATGGAATTACGTCATGATCTTGAGTCTATATTAAAACCCCATCTAAAACCAGATGGCTTGCATGAGATACTTCGTGCCAATTTTGCCACAGCAACAAAATGAGGCTAAGTAGAATATAATGTTTACAATGACAAATGGTGCTCAAATTTTTTACAAAACCTTTGGTAAAGGAGATCCGATCATTCTGGTTCATGGCGGTCCTGGACTAAGTCATGATTATCTATTACCTTACTTGGCTAAACTTGCAGAGACGAATCTTGTTATCTTTTATGACCAACGTGGCTGCGGCCTATCAATGGATGAAATCAATTCAGATTCCATTCAGATTGAAACATTTGTAGAAGATCTTGAAGCAATAAGAAGTGAGCTTGGACTTAAAAAGATAACTATACTGGGTCATTCATGGGGAGGCTTTTTGGCAATGAAGTATGCTATTGCCTATCCTGAATTCGTTCATAAGTTAATTCTATTAAATTCATTGCCTCCATCATCAGACGAGTTTTCCTTATTCAGGCAAGAATGGGCAAGTCGAATGGAGTCTTATCAGGATGAAATTAAGCAGATTATGGAAACTCCAGAATTTGTCAAAGGAGAAGAATCGACCACTCAAAAATACTATCAAACCATTTTTGGAAGGTATTTCTATGATCCTGAGAAAGTAAAGCTCCTCAATCTAGAGATGAAACCAGATGCTTTTATCAATGGGCAAAAGGTTTATGCAATATTTAGTCAGAATCTACTTTCTAAACCTTTTAATCTTCACGATCAACTTAAGAGACTCGATATCATCACGTTAATAATTCACGGAGATTCAGATCCAGTTCCTCCTTCCACAGCTCAAAAGCTCCATGAAAGCATTCGTGGCTCTAAATACCATTTAATCAAAAATTGTGGTCATTTCCCCTTTGTCGAAACTCCGGATGAGTTATTCTTGCATTTAAATAACTTCCTTAGAAATGATTATGATTAGAAAAAGGGTGTTTTATGATTGAACAAAAGGTTTGTCTTGCGAGTGATAATTGGACTCCGGTGCATCCTTTAGTGATACAGGCTGTAATCGAAGCAAATGTTGGATATGCTCCTTCTTATGGATCTGATCCGTGGACTGAGGAAGCTGGAAAGTTAATTCAGTCAGCTTTTAAATCTAATTGCAAGGTCTTCATGGTTCCAACGGGAACTGGTGCAAATATCATAGGACTTAAACTTAGTTGCCACAGGCACGAATCGGTTATATGTACCGACATTGCACATATTCACTATCAAGAATCTGGTGCTGCTGAATCCATTATTGGTTGCAAACTCCTAACCGTTCCCCATCAAGAGGGAAAAATTACTCCGGATACGATAGTTAAAAAATTAATAAGTGAACGAGCATTTGGTAAGCATTCTACATCTCCTCGTGTTTTGTCGATTACTCAGCCGACTGAGGTAGGGACTGTCTACAGTTTAAAAGAACTTGAGGCTTTGTCTAACTTGTCCAAGAAAGAAAATTTACTTCTCCACATTGATGGAAGTCGCCTTTATAATGCAGCAGTTAGTTTGAATATTTCTTTAAATGAGATGATTCATGCAATCCGTGTAGATATTTTATCGCTTGGAGGCACTAAAAATGGATTAATGGGCGCCGAAGCTCTTCTTATCTTTAATCCTGATCTCTATGAAGGAAGCGATCATTTGCATAAGCAAACCCTTCAACTTTTATCAAAAATGCGCTACCTTTCCGCTCAATACATCCCTCTATTTAAGAATAATTTATGGCATACACTTGCCACAAATGCAAATCAAAGAGCTTTAGAAATTGCGCAGGTAATCAAAAGCATTCCTCAGCTTTCTTTAAGTTATCCAGTTGAGTCAAATCAAATCTTTTTTACCGCTCCCGCTTCTTGGATACCCTTAATTCAAAAAAAACTCTCTTGCTATCTTTGGAACAGCGAAAAAAATGAGGTTCGTTTTATTACTTCATGGAACACTTCTGAACAAGATGTAATTGACGTAAAATTAGCGTTTTCTGAATTGGCGCATAACCTAGTTTAAAGGATCTCTTTATGACAACTCCACTTTACATGCAAGACGCTTACCTTAAAGAAATGGAAGCAACTATTCTTGAAATCACAAAAGAAACTGACAATCGATGGCTAATAGTATTGGATAAAACAATTTTTTATCCAAGAGGCGGTGGACAATCCACGGACCAAGGCTTCCTATTTACTGAAAATTGGAAAGGCAAAGTAAGCCAAGCCTTACAAAAAGAAGATAAAATTGTTCATCAAGTTGAGGGGAGCGAGCCCCCCTCCATTGGTACCATGGTAAAAGGAGTGATTGATTGGGATAGACGTTATCTCCATATGAGACTTCATTCAGCCGGACATGTAGTCGATTTTGCTCTCTATCTTTTAGGTCTTGCTCCCGTCTTACTTCTTCCCCTAAAAGGTGATCACGGAAAAAAACCTGTCATTTGTTATCAAGGAATTGTAGAAAAGGATTTTAGAGAAGATCTAGAGAAAAAAGCTAATGAACTAGTTACTCAAAATCTACCGTTTAAAACACGATTTGTGAGCTATGAAGAACTGGAATGTGAGTCAATTTACCTACAACCCGGATTGCCCAAAAACAAACCTTTAAGGCTTCTTACACTACAAGGAGTGGGTAGCGTAGCAGATGGTGGCACTCAAGTGCATAATACAGTTGAAGTTGGACAAATCACGATTCTACCTTTAGAAAAAAAGGACGGGATGACTTTTGTGCATTATCGAATCGTTTAAATTATCTTGCTCAAAAAAAGCATCTTAGAGTTTTTTTCATAACCAGAGCGCACGAAATCAACTCTGAAGCCGAGTTTTTTGTAGAAGTCTTCCGCTTCCCAATCCATGGTATTGATAGCTATCATTTGACAGCCCGAATCTTTTGCAAATGCTTCTGCTTTTTGCATAAGTTGGGTCCCGAGTCCCTGATGTCTTAAGTTTTTGCTCACCCAGAGTTGGCTGATAAACATCGATTTATAACATATCTCTCCGTGACAACCCGCCAAAATAAGACCTTCAGAATCTTTATGAAAAAATCCAAAAGGTTGAACTTGAAGAGCTATCCCTTTGATCTCTTTTGCATTTTCGGAGATCCCATCTGTAAGCGCTTTCATTTCTTCAAAGGCAGGATTTTTTGTAAATTCTAATTCATACATGTGTTACTCTAGGATGGCTATATCATAAAGGCTAAGTATATGAAAAGGCGTGCATTTTTGCAAAACAAGTTGTGGAGAGATAAGGCGGTCGATTTAATGAAAGAACTCAAATCGATCATTCATTGGCAACGTCTCACTGATATGGAGTACGATTATCAGCTCAGGCAAAAACTCCTTGAGGAATCTAGAGAAGTTTGTGCAGCAACTTCAAAGCAAGAATTGATACAGGAGCTTGCCGATGTTCTAGAAGTCATTGAAGCCATTAGCAATGCAAATGAAATATCCATTGAAGAAGTCCGATCAATTCAATTAAAGAAGAGAGATGAGAAGGGGGGATTTGAAGGGCGCAAATTTGTTACTATAGCCGAGCATCTTGAGGGGAGTTTTGGCGAAAAATACTGTCTTGCCGATCCCGTAAAATACCCTGAAATTACTGAAGCTAATTCTACAGTTTCCACTTAAGGGAGGTTCTGAAAAAATTAGCAGCAACCCTCTATAGTAAATAGTATTCCAAAAGTGAATATATTTGTTAAATGAGCCATGGTGTATTTTCGATACAGAATCAAATCTTGAGTCATTAGAGCTATTTTCTCCTGTTTTGCTGGCACATCCTCTGAACAAGACAAGTTAGTAAAAATTTTCTGAACCACAAGAGATATCATTCTAAGTGTGCAATAAATCGTTACTAAAAATGAGCCTACAGAACCAACAATTGGAAATGCTCCAAATTTAATAGAGCACCAAGGGTCTTTTAAATTAGACATTACAGCCCAATTAGAAAGATCGCAACATTTTCCATTCCCAGTTGTATAGCAAAATCTCCCGTTGCATGCCGTATTTAATGCTGTAGGGGAATCAGGAGCTTCCCATGAAGGCCAATTTTCTGGGCGCTCATCAAACTCCAATTGTTTAGGTGCCCCAATTGGAGCAAGTCCTGGTGATGTCATATATTTAGCCTTCTAAAGAGAATCCAAAAAGTCCCGAAACAACTTCTTTTTGAGTTTTTAAATTTGGAAGGCTTGGCCCTGACTGCATTAAGGCTGTTTCCAAATTTGCTTTACCCGTTATAACTCTAGCAATCATATACAATGCATCCAATACCTCATCGCGTTTGTCTTTGCTCCAATCTTTATCTAAATATGGGTGAGGACAAAATGTTTTCATTACCGGTTTAAAATCTGTTTCCGGATAGACAAATCCACTAACAGCTATAGTAGCTGAATGGATAGTCTTTTTAATTTGTTCAGGAGTCATTGAAGCCATTAATATCGGAATATATGGACTAAGAAAAGACTCGATAATAGATTTTTGTGCTACTGAAATCTCTGTATTGACATGTGGGATGAACTCCAAGCACCTCTCTAATTCTTGAAGGGGATCTTCAAAATAGGAACGTGCATCATCATCTATTACTGATTCTATAAATAGTAAGTCAATCACTGTTCTTCCTTTTTCCCCTGGAAATGTGACGTCTGCAACAAATTGCTTACACCCCAGCCAAGGTCTGGTACTATCTATCGATTCGCCTCTACAAGTTGTTATTCTAGCTCCTAATTCAGATAATGTAGAATCTACAAAAGATTGGACAGAAGATAATTCTGGATCATAAGGCTTTAATACAACACTATTTTCTTCCGTATCATATCTTCCTGTATGAACCATTATGCAACTAAAAAATGCAGAACCAGTTAAATTGAGCATTTGATAACAAGTTGTTAATCCGGACATAAAAATCCTCTGTTTTTATAAAACCAATATTAATTATAACAAAAAACTAATTAAATTACATTTTTATATAATTAAAATTAAAGATTGACACGCATAAATGTAATATTAAAATTTTAAGCACTTATCGCTAAGCCCATGGATTATGGATTGCAATACTCGGAGCAATGGACTCCATTAATTGAACATACTCACTATGTTGAAGAGGTCTTGCAGGGCCAGGACACTCTACAAAAAATGAATATTTTACAGTTGGCCATCTGCCTGAAAAAGATGCTGGAGCTAAAACTTTTAGAGACTTAGTACCATAATTAGTTTCTGGTTGTTCTTCACCTTTAAGAACCATTTTAGGATATAATGTATCCCAATCAGGAGCGGCAGAGTATTCAACATAAAATTTTGATGTATCGACAGGACTTGACATTTTAAACTCCTTTATATGAATCATTTCATTATTAAATCTGTATAATTTTAACATTTTATTGGTTTTTCTAGCCAGAAGCTTCTAAACAACGTTTGCTAGCTGTCTCTTTACAATTTAATCTATTTATTATAAGATATATATATTAAAAATATTTAGGAGTTGTCTATGGATCCATCAATAATTCTTTTTAGAGCACAGTGTCACTATTATGATGATTCTAATGTTTGTCACGAAGCACCCGATGATTTAGACTCCCTCCCTAGAAACTCAAGCGAATATACCCTCACTGATGGACGAATTGTCAGCTTATTCATGGATTTCAATCCTTTTCTTTTAGCCCTATGTAATGAAACCCAATTGGCTTACAGAAACTGCATCCTCTGCGGTGATATCAGGTTTGCAGACCCAGGATGGAATGCTCTTCCTTCTTGCCGCCCAGGCGGAGCAGATCAATCACCTCTTATCTGTAATAAAATGAGTTGTGCCCAAACATGGTTTAGTTATGCTGGTGGCGGATTTCCTCAGTCTGTCAAAAGTCGCTTCTCACGTTCATAACTTTTTAAAGATAGGTTTATGCAGTAAGACTCTGAGCGTTCTATTCAGCAAAGGCAGATTAGCTAAAATAAACTCTTTTCTGTATCCCATCAATGATAACGGTTCCGCCTGAGGGAATGATCATTTGAGGGTCGGTATGACCAAAATTCATGTTAAATATTACGGGGATGCTTACGTTATAATCATTCAGAGCAGTTTTAACTGCGGTCTGTTGATTTTGGATGAAAGCCTCTCTGCCTTCAGGTGGGTTCATTCCAAGAGATTGTGCTTTAGGATAGGCCATTAAAATGGCTTTAAATAATTTCAAATAGCCAAGTTCAGCCAAAGCAGCAAAGAAGCGATAGACGAATCCTGCTGGAGGCATTTCTTCTGAGGTCTCGAGAAAAAGAATGGCGCCATCTAGTTCTTCGTGGGAAGGTAAATGTCGTTTGATAGATAGATGAAAATCAAGCACTTCGAGGCATCCTCCCCATAATATTCCTTTAAGTGTGTCTTCTAAATGATTGTGCCAAATCCATCCTGAGCTTGCATAGAAGGGACGTGCTTTAGATAAATTTTGTTTATCAGCCCAATCTAGATCAACATCGCTCCATTCTTGAGATGGGTGCACTTCACCGATCGATGGATTAAAGAGAGCTCTTTTAATCATATCAACTGTATAGGGATGCATACCTCCGCCCATAGCGAACTGAGTCATGACGGCTCCGCCATAAAATGATGTAATGCCTAAATTCCAAAGAAATAGATGTAGATTGGTGTTATCGCTGTAGCCCATAAATGGTTTTGGATTAGCAACAATGATTTTCTTATCCAAATAGGGGAGAATACGAATTTGGTCGTTTCCTCCAATCGTTGCGATGATCGCTTTAATTGAAGGGTCGGCAAATGCCTTATTAATGTCATCCGCTCTAGCTTTTGGATTCTTTGACAAATGTTCAGGACTCTTCAGTGCTGTAGGGAATTCAACCGGATCAAGCTGAAAGATTTCTCTAATCCGGCTAACTCCTTGTTCATAAACCCACGGAAAAATAGAGGGAATTCCTGCTGATGGAGAAACAATCGCAACTTTATCACCTGGCTGTAAACATTTTAAATGCATAATTCAAAGCCTATTCAAAAATGGTCAACGCAATGTAAACTATACTGAGAGGTAAATATGATTGAAATTAGAAAATATTGTCCGGAAGATGTTCAGGCGCTTGCAAATATTTATTCTCTTATTTAGATCTAATTTTTAAATAGTCTTGCCAATCTTGTTCCCAGGAATCATAAAGTGCTTTCGCTTGTGTAATATGAAAATCAATAGAACCAGGACTCATGTAATCGCGACAATCATCAGGCAAATAATCAATTGCCGGCTTTCGTTTTTGAAATAGTGCTAAAAGAAAATCTCGCTCTCGGTGTATTTGATTTCTTTCTTCCAAGGTCTTTAAAAGGGTCGATTCAAGGGTAGTTATACGACTTTCAAGGGTAGTCGCAGTTCTTGTAAGGACGGATATTTGAGTGTGTAGCCCAATGCTTAAAACGTAAATGCTTTCTTGAAGGGCTTTATTGTGTTTTTGTTCTTCTTCAATGAGTGTACTAACTTTGTCGATCAGTGCGTGCAATTTCGTGGTGGTGTCACCATCTGTGGATGCTCTTGCTCTCACAAAAGGGCTCATTGGTCTTGTTTCTACTTTTGTAGCCATATTTACCTCTTATTTAGGGGAGATGGGACGAAATGATATTTGTGCTTCAAGAAGAGTTACGCGTCTTTCTAGAGAAGAATAGGTCTTTTTGAGGCCCGATAGCTTAGTGGTTAATTCAGCATTTAAAATAGCGATGCGTTCTTGAAGCAATTTAATGTGCTCCTCTTGCACCAATATAAAAATATCAATTTTTTCAATAGTTACCTGAAGGTCATTAGCGAGGTCAAATCCTGCAGATGCTCTCGCTCTGGCAAAAGGGCTCATCGATCTTGTTTCTGGTCTTATAGTCATAAGTATCCTTAGGAAGGGGTACCTGTAGTTCCTTCGTAATGGTGAGCACCAAAATGTGCTGATCTATACGGGTGTGTATGTAAGGACAATCTAACTTCCAATGAACTTAATCGTTCATTTTGGGCTGCGATGATCCTTGCTTGATCATCAATTTTTTTCATGAATTCTGTTGTTAAGGTTCTGTTCTGTCCTTCAAGGGCAGTGACTCTGGCCTCAAGGGTAGTAACAGATCTTCGAACGCCTGAAAGATCGGTTTGTATTCTGGTTTCTAAACCGGTAATTAGTTCTCTAAGTGCATTGTTATGTGCCTGTTCTGTTCGAATTAATTCATCAACTTTAGCAATGGTTGCACGAAGATCTATAGTAACGTCGGCTCCTGCAGATACTCTTGCTCTGGCAAAAGGACTCATAGGTCTTGTTTCTGTTCTTGTAGCCACAATTACCTCTTATATTAGTAGGGTTTCGGAGGAGTTGAATGCCTCCAGTCGCAATGACCTAGCATTATATCATGAGCATGAGCGTTGTATTCATCCCGAAATGCATTAAAGTCGCTTCTAAAACTTGTTAGATTGGCATTTAAACTTGAAATAGCCTGGAGAATAGTCTTATTTTGCTTTTCAATTGCAGTGACACGACCTTCAAGAACAGTTACAGTGCTTCGAACAGCAGAAAGATCGGCTTGTAACCTAGTTTCTAACCCTAAAATTAATTCTCTAAGCTCATTATTATGAGATTGTTCTATTTTAATCAATTCATCCACTTTAGAAATGGTTGCCCGAAGATCCGTAGTAAGGTCAGATCCTGCGGATGCTCTCGCCCTAGCGAAAGGACTCATAGGTCTTGTTTCTATTCTTGTAGCCATAATTAGTTCCTTTAAGCAAAGGATTAAAGCGTATGATCTCAATTAATGCAATGTTTAAAATCAAGATTTTACGTTGAAATAAAATTAAAGAAAGTTTAAAGTATTCGGCTATGGCAACTATCACCTCAATTCTTCCCGTAAGAGTGGTGGAACCGGATGTCCGCTTAGTCGATTTGCGGTATGATCCGGAACTTGCAGACCATTTAGATCAATTTTTAGAGATTGTGGAAGGAGAGCTTACTCCGGAGGCGCTTCAAAATCCTGTTATTGTAAAAATGGCAATTTCTTGTAGAAAAATTGGAGAGATTGCAGCAGAGATTATTCTTAGGCCTGCATCTGGAGAGGATCGTTTAAATGATCTTGCGCTAGCGATTATTGAATTAGATCAAGAACTTGTGAATGAAATTGGGGGAGCTCCATTAAAAGTGGCCGTTCTTTGTAATGGAAAAATGTGGGAAGAATGGATGCTAGAACATTGCAGGCGTCTTTTCGGAGGCTTTAGTCCAATTGATGGAACAGAATTAGGGACGGCTATGCCATTCCCATTTGGAAATAGAATCATTTCTTGGAGAGAAAGGGTGAATATAGCCTCTCGTTTGGCTCCATTAAAAGAAAGAATTACCGTATTAACGCCACCAAAAAGAGTCATTCCATTTGATAAGGATGAAACAGAAGGATGCGATGATGATGAAGCTAGAGCCGGATATGAGGATTTATTTGGTAAAAGTGATTTGAGAAAAGCTGTTATCCGTTTAGGAGAAATGTGTGATCGAAGAAGGATCGAGGCAATGGAAGAAAGACGACTTACGGAAGATCGATTAGCTCTTGAATCTGCAGAGGCGCTTGCTGCTCTTCGAAGAGGCGATGAAGCAGTTAAGAGAAACACCAAAGCTCGAGATGAGACACACCGCCAGGAAGTAGGACTTGTTCAAGCGATGTGGGATGAAGAGCGGGTAGAAAATACAAGATTGCGTGCATGGGGACGAAGTATGCAAGCAGAGATTCAAGGTCTTCGATCTGAAATTTCGGGTCTGAATGCAAAATGTGCCTCGCTAGAAGGTCGTATCTCAAGCTGTGAAGCAAGAGCGAACAGTAGTTCCGGCGGCGGATGCACTATCATGTAAGGAAAATTATGTCAGCTACAACAACAGTAACAATTTCAAGAACATCTGTTTTGCACTTAAGAGGTGCGCCTCCAGAAGCAAAGAAGTTAAATTGGGAAGATGTAAAAAATATTGCAGCCCTTGAAGAAAGAGAAAAAAGACAGATTGAAAGAGCTGAGGCGCAATTTAAAAAAGATCCGATAAAAGGGTATCTTCTTTTGATTTTGATTATGAGAGGCGTACAAGAGCGCATGGGAGGATGTACAACTTCTGAAATATTTTCATGTGAAGATGAAGTCATTTTACTGTTACAGCCCTTGTTGCCACCCGGACAAACGGTAGAGGACAAGATCACCTCTTTGCAAGGAGCTAAAGATCTTTTTAACAGAATCATTACCAGGTTAAATGGAATTGCAAATGCATATGAAGAGATGATTGCAGAGCTTTATCGAGAAGCAGCAGAAGTGGAAACAGAAATTACTGCTACAGTTACGATGAATCGCGCAAGGTTTTTGGCATTGTATCAAGCTCGTGAAAAAAGAATAGAAGTTTTGAATAATAAAAGTGGGAAATTGCGTGCAGAGGTAGGGAGCATGATGGATAAAGCGATGTCAATGTCTGAAGCACTTGACAAAGTACTCGATGAAACTAAAGCAGCAAGGGAAAGGTTTGAAAAAGCAGCAGAAAGAGTATCAGAATTGATGAAGAGGGTTCATGGATAGTCCGAGAAGCATAGGATCTGATGATTATAATGTGATATTTGGATTCATGGATGAAATGGAGGGCGGTGAGAGTCCATCCGACATTGAGGATAGATTTGTTGAACCTGAAATACGTTCGGGAGAAGCTCGTCTCGATGCTCATAGAGAATATTTAACGGGAGTTCTTCAAGAAATCAGCGAAGAGGCAAGACGATTAGGCATTGAAATGCGAGATAGTGCGGCGGCTGTTGATATTGCACATACGGCTCGTTTAACAATTGATGCATTAAAAGAAGAAAGAGAGGATCTTAAGCGGATTCAACGTGGAAATCGTTCCTATTTAGACATGACTAAAGTGGAGGAAGAGGGGGCATCAAAAAGGGAAGCGGAGCTTTTGGAGAAGATAGATCGATTAAAAGCAAAATTGGATCAAAGAACTTCCGATCCAAAATGGTGTAGTGGAGGCCTTAAAGCAATGAGGGCTTGGGGAAAACAGGCAGTTGGTGTAACTCCTGGAAGGTTTGATGATTAAATGACACCTTTGGACCTTTTAAGAGTACAATTAAATGCTGAACTTGCCTCAGTTGGGATGGCATTGGATAGGTATCCCATGGTTGATCCAATGAGCGTTCGAATTGAAAATTGGCATAGGGAGTGTGCGCTTGATTTACGTCGAGATCCGGATCCCGGTAGCTGTGTGGTTCGTCACGCTACTCGATTACGAGAGTGGTTAAAAGATCCGATTAGTAGATCTCCCTTAGAAGAAGAATCTTATCTGGGAAATGATGATCAAGTATATGGAAAACAGGCACTTTTGGTTTATTTAGACCAAATGCCGGAAGAAGTTCAAGGAAGATCGCCAGCAAGACCGGACGAAGATCGTCTCTTTGTCGTATACCCGCATCCGATTGTTAAAGCGACTGTGATTTGGTTAAAGACAAAGACGGCTTTTGAGCCATTGGATGCTATTACGGAGCGTTATACCGAATTGGAAGCTCTTAGAAATCTTCCTCAGATACCTACAGAAACAATGGCCCCTCGATTGGAGCGTGCTAGGCGTATGCAAAGAGAAGCAAGAAGAAGAGCTGCAGTTCCACCGCCACCCCCACCTGAACCAAGAAGACCACCTGCGTTTGAAGGAGTTAGAAGAGAGGCTGATGCCTTTGCAGAAAGATTGAGAAGAGATGCAGAGCGAATGGATGCGGACGATCAGGCAAGAATTCAAGCTCTGATGGAAGAGATGCGAAAGCAGCGTGCAGAGAATCGGGAAGCAGAGGAAGAAAATAGAACCACTGAAGGAGAACTTAAAGAGGCTCAAGCAGAAGTTTCCGCACTCAATGGAAGAGTCTCTTCTTTGAATACAAGTGCCACTAATCTTGAGAAAACATTAGATGCAAAGGAGTCCCGAGATTCTAAGAGTGGCTTGATGCAAGGAGTTGTTATTGCGGCATGTATTGCAATTTCGATCATTGCATCAGGTGGGTCTGCAGCGCCTGCAGGAGCCTCAACTGTCCAGCAAACAACAGTAAAAGCAACAGCGATTAATGGTGGAGCCACTGTAAACGTCATTATTCCTTTGGGATAGGGAGATATATGGAAATTAGACAAGGGAGAAAGTATGGATAGAACATTATGGGCTGAGTCAATCGTGGGACCTGTATGGATCCCGCAATTTGATCCTTATGCTGTTATGAAAGAATCAGTTGAAGAGGCCTATAAGGAGCAATGTACTGAAGAGGCAATGGCTGGATTGAAACCCGTCATTAAAGATGCTCTCTTGCTTGAATTGAATCAAGAAAAAGCAGACATATTAAGGGCAATTGATGACCTGCGAGCAGGAGGCACTCCTTTTGCAAAAATTCAAGAACTTGTTAAAGGATTGATTCTAGGATTTGCAATCATTCAGGCGAAGCAGCTTGCCAATAATGCCGCCATCCTAGAATCAGAAAAATGTATTCTAGCTCAGATGACTTCGTACAAAAAAACAATCGATGCAGCAGGACAAATGAGTTGTAAGGGAGTGCCTGCCTATGTGCCTGATAAATGTAGGTCTTATATGCATATTGATAGATCTCGTATGCGTGTAACAAAAGAACCAAGTACAGAAGAAAGGTATTATCACCCGGTACACTTCTCCGACATTGGGGGGATTTTTAAAGAGGGGGTCTTACCAAGTTATACAGAAAAATCGGGAGCTTTTTTAGGGACAAGACCCATATGGACGTATGACTTCGAAGCGGTTATTATCATAAAACCTGATGCTGTTTGGAATAGCAGAGAAGATTGGGATATTCATTGTAGGATGCAGCCGGCCCCTCGTTGTTACTTTGATGCAAAATAAGTAAATGTAACTGATATTCAAGCAATTGCTGTAAAACAAAAACCGGGAATGAGTACTAGTCAAGCACAAATGCAGGTCAATCAATGGATAGCAGCCAATCCCAAACTTAAAGGGATTAAAATTGAGGTTATTGACTTTGATGAAGAATTAACTAGAGCTGATAAGCGTGCTGAAGTGCATGGCATATCTGTTCCAGCTGACGGCTCAGCAGTTTTAAGAAAATAAAAAAGGGAGAAAATATGTTTTATTGGGACAGATCATTGGTTGCCGAGGGAGTTATAGGCCCTGCCTGGATGCCGCAAACAGATTCTTATGAAGGTTTAAATAAATTAGTTGAAGATGCTTATAATGAACAATGCACGGAAGAAGCGATGACGGGATTGAGACCAGTCATTAAAGATGCTCTATTGCTTGAGTTGAATCAAGAAAAAGCAGACATTTTGAGAGTAATTGGTGATATGCGAAGAGCGGGTCATCCTTTCGCAAAAATTCAAGAATTGGTTAAAGAATTGATTCTGGGATTTGCAGACATTCGTGCAAAGCAGCTTGCTAATAATGCAGAGATTATTAAGTCAGAAAGGTGCATTCAAGCTCAAATGACTGCATGTAAACATACAATTGATGCAGTAGGACAAATGCATTGTAAGCAAGTTCCTACATATGTGCCCGGAAAATGCAGATCTTATATGCGCGTTGAAGCACACGGGATGAGTGTAAGAAAAGAACCAGATCATAGAGAGAGGTATTACCATCCTACACAATTTGCCGAGATTGCCAAGATTTTTGAAAGTGGAACTCTACCTGAGCGTCTAATGGATGATAGAACGTTTTTATCCACAAGACCTGAAGGGCTCTTTGGCGATGCGGCTATCATTGTAAAACCGGATGTTGTTTGGAATGACGGCACAGGTAGAGGAACCACTTGTTGGAGAGAACCGACAGTGCATTGTTGGTTTCATGCTAAAAAAATAGAGGTAGATGATATTTATGCAATTGCAGTCAAGACAACACCTGAAATGCCGCTTGCAAAAGCGCAAGAACAGGTCAATGCATGGATTGCAGCCAATCCTAAACTTGAAGGGATTAGCATTGATGTTATTGATTACGATATGGAGGCAGCTAAGGCAGATAGCAAGTCTTATTGGAGAGGTGTATCTGTTCCGGTTGATGGCTCTGCAGCTTTAAGAAAATAAAAAAAGAGAGAAATGTATGATTGATCCAACAGCAAGGCAGGTGAGTTACCCTTCGGAAGCGATGAATATACCGGTTTCTCATGCGGAAGTATTGAAGATTAAAAATGATGTTGAAAGTGCAGCAGCAGAAATCAGCCGCAATGAGATGACTAAAGAGATGTCTGTGAGTATCAAAAATCAGTATTTTATTGATATACAAGGCTGTAAATCCGAAATTATACAGGCAATTGATGCATGGAAAATGGCAGGACGCAGTTTTGAATTTATTCAAACGAAAGTACAAGAGATGATAGCCGGTTTTTCACAGATTCGAGAGCGCATGCTTTTAAACAGTGCTAAAATCAAAGAATCTGAAAGAGGTGTAAGTGACAAAATGCAAGCTTGCTCCACAAGTTTGCAGCCTTTATCTCAAGCGGCCAGATGCTCAAAACTTGCGGAACAACTTAGGGATTGTCATTTTAAATCTTCCGAAATTAGGTCTATTGTGGATAGATGCAATCAAGCAGAGCAAGATGCGATCGTTCGGAAAAAAGAATTAAAAGAGAGCTCCCGAAAATTTAAAGAAAAAACAAAACCCTATGTTGAGGCTGCCACTCTAATGGGTAGCGGTGCTGCAGGGGCTTATGGTGTTGAAAGGCTGGCTAAAGTAGCAAGCAAATCACCTAAAATTAGCTTAATTTTATTAGGGGTAGGAGTCGGAGCCTATATTGGAGCCGAAATTAGAAGGTGGTTAAATGAAGAAGAGACGGAGCTAGACGAAGAAGCAAAAGTAGAGGGAAAGGAATGAAAAAAAGAGGGAACATATGATAGATCCAACAGCAATGGAATTGAGTCGCGTTTACGAAGTAATGAATACGCCAGTTTCTTACTGGGAAGCTGGAGAGATTAAGGATAGTGTTGAAACCGCGGCAGCAGAAAAAATCACGGATGATATGACAAAAGGGATGCCTAAGATAGTGAGAGATGCTTATCTTATGGAGATCCAAAATCTAAAGTCAGACATTCTTGGGGCAATTACTGAATGGCGAGATGCGGGATGCAGTTTTGGATTTATTCATGAGAAAGTACAAGAGCTGATAGCCGGTTTTTCAGAAATTCGCGAGCGAGCGCTTTTAAATAGCGCTAAAATCAAAGAGTCGGAGCGATGCGTAAGTGACAAAATGAAAGCTTGTTCGAAAAGTTTGCAAACGTTTACCATGGGCTCATGTAGAACCGTTCCCGAATACACGCCAATGTCATGTAGAAAAGTGCTTCACATGTCATCGAAAGGGATGGAAGTACGGGATCGTTGTCCAGTAGAGTCCAAGTATTACCATTCATTTGAAGTGGGCGAGCTTTCAGATTTTCTTGCATGCGGTGAATTTGCAAGAGAGATGAGAGTTTCTAATTTTCCCTTTCTCAGCACATCATCAGTATCGCTTGTTTTAAAAGAGTCCGCCATTTGGAAAAAAGAAACAGATCCTACAGGTACTTGCAACTTCTTGGGATTTTCCAGGTGTGAGCTTAAGCTAAAAAACATCACTATTGCAGATGTAGAAGCGGTTGCAGTAGATGATAGAACCATATTGCCCAAAAGCGTGCACGAAGAGCTAGTCAGACGAGGCATTTCGATCGTTAGTCTACAAAAAGAACGAAAAACTGTTAGAGTAGAGAGCCCTGCTAGAGAAGTATGTGCACCAGCCGTTCCCGGAATTAGAGCCTGGACGGACCGTATTCGCGTGACCGGAGAAGGCGCTGATGGAAGACCTAGATATGAGCCTAAAAAAAATGGATTCTTTTAAGAATTTTGTCACCTGGGATGAAGTATGCAACAGATAATGATTGTAAGAGAATATAGGCCTGAAGATGTTCAAGCGCTTGCAAATATTTACTATAGTACGATTCATCTAATCAATATTCAGCATTACTCACAAGAGCAAGTGGATGTGTGGGCTCCGAAGTCAAGTTTAGAAACGGAAGGATGGGAAAAGAAATTTATAAGAACAAAGCCTTTTGTTGCAGTTGTAAGGGATGAGGTTGTCGGTTTTGCTGAATTTGAACCAAATGGACATATCGATTGCTTTTATGTGCATCACAATTGGATCGGAAAAGGCGTCGGTAAAGCTTTAATGAGATCAATCTTTGAAAGGGCAAGAGAACTTAAAATTGATACACTTTTTTCTGAAGTGAGCATCACTGCGAAGACATTTTTTGAAAGCCAGGGCTTTGTTGTGATAACTGAACAGACTATAGTTAGAAAGGGAATAAAGCTTACAAATTACAAAATGGAACGAAAGATTACTCTTTAGTACCTGAAAAAATGACAAAAATAGGCAGAAAATGCAAATAAAATTTTATAAAAAGAGTTTAGTTACTCATTTCTAGGGGACGAGGCCATAAGTCGGTGAGTCCAAAAATACACATATCAGCGGAAGGTGGCTTTAAGGCCGCCTTACAGTGGCTAGCACAGATAGAAAAACTAGCAGTGGTTCGGATTTAGGGATGAAAAGATGCCCTAATGAAGCTGGAGCTGAAAGTAATCGCAAACCCTAAAGGAACAGCGGTGAATTTGTCACTATTTTGGATAAGCCCGATAGCTCTTCTTTAGAGCAAGAACCAAACGGAACCCTACTTTCTTGATGCTTTAAAACATCTTCAAGAATGGTAGGAAATGAGTAAGAAAGATCAAAATACACACTTCATTTGTATTGTGTGTAACCAAAATGTTTTGCCCCTTCAAAATGGGAGTTATCGTAACCATTGCCCATTTTGTTTGAATTCCCTTCATGTCGATAACAAACCTGGCGATAGAGCAAGCGCTTGTGGAGGAATCATGATTCCCTGGCAAGTTGTTTATAATGGAAGCAAGGGGTGGCAAATCATCCACAAATGCAAGCGATGTGGGCACCAAAAAGCAAATAAAGTAGCTGATGGACCCGTGCAACCAGATAATTGGAATATGATCACAGGCTTGAGCAGACAGATTAAATGTATTTGACAATTAATTGTTTATGAATTTTGTATACTATTTTTTCATAAAAGGTAGTGTTATAGTGATAGGGGTTTTTATATGCTGAGGATCTGTGAGTTCTGATTATCATATCTCTATTCAATATCAAGGAGTTAATCATAGCGTTGATTTGCATGAAACTAAAACGGGTGCAGTCGAGATTGGCGGTCGAAGATATTCTATTGCAAGCGATGATGGAGGCTTATTTCGAGCTTGCTTAATTCGTCTTGGATCACTTCCTGATATAAAGGCAGCTATTGATAATCTGTCACTTATTGGTAGAGTTCAACGAGTTGTATCAGGAGATGAAGCGATCTCAAAGAGGTTGGATTCTCATTGTGAGGCATTTGTTAGGGCTGGATTTACCGGATCTGTATTGGTTGAGAAGGATGGGAAAGTACTTCTGGATAAAGAGTATGGGGTTGCTGCAAGTGAAGGCGAAAGAAAACCTTTTTATATAGCATCATTGAGCAAGCAATTTACGGCCGCTGGAATCATGCAATTGGTTGAAAGAGAAATGATCGAATTGGACAAACCGATTAATATGTATTTGCCACTGGAACTTAGATCGGAAAAGTGGAAAGATGTGACCGTTCATCATCTTTTATCAAATACTTCCGGAATTTACAATTTTACAGATGAACCAGATTACTTTGAGACTTGCGAAGAAAAAAGTCCTGATTCCGTATTAAAGGAGGTGCAAGAAAAAGATTTAAAGTTTGCACCGGGTACAGAGTTTTATTATTCAAATACCAATTTTTGCTTGCTTGCAAAAATGATTGAACATGTAAGTGGCCGCCTATATCACGATTATATAAGGGACGAGATTTTTATACCGGCAGGGATGACATCCTCACGAATACAGCCAGCAGGTGTAAAAACATTTGGTAGCGGGGTAGTAAAAGGTCATCACCTTTCGATTAAAGGTGAACTTGAGGAAGAAGTGTCAAGGGATCTTCACCTTATTTATGGTGCGGGAGGGGTGATTTCAACAGGATCAGATTTAGCGAAATGGAGTCATGTTCTCGATGGAGATACATCTATTTTGAAAAAAACATCTGTAGATCTTATGACCACACCTCATTTGAAAAATGAAGAGGGTAATGGTTATGGGTATGGTTTGAGTGTATATCATGAGAATGGACGCAAATATGTTGGGCATGAAGGAACACTAGAAGGCTTTCGGACGAGTTTTTGCAAGTTTCCAATAGAAACCGCTACGATTGCTGTCCTTGCGAATCATAGAGAATTTCAGAGTAATATGGTTCTTATAGGTCTTGAAGGTATTTTGCTCGATGGAAAAAGTGCTTTTGTTGAGCCTGTAGCATTTACAGGACAAGACTTTTCAGCTTATGAAGGAATATTTACCTCACAAAGATTTCCAGATGCTCCAAAATTTAGATTTTCTATCACACCCTCGGGTATATTGCAGTCAATTCGTCAAGAGGAGGGGAAACCGCCAGAAATTTATCCTGTTTTTCCTCTCTCAAATGGACGAATCTTGATACCAAGCGAGGGAAAAGAATTTGAGGCAAACAAGGATGGAACAATCAGCGTCTATATTTTTGGCCAATCTAAACAAATGGATATTTTACTTCCATAAAAAATGGTAAATAGTATGAGTGGTGATTTTAGATTAAGTGTTAGAGCTGAAGGACATGACTATCAATTTAGTTTAATCGAAACCACTCCTGATGAAGCAGATGTCACTTTGAATGGCGTTAGTTATTCTCTTACCACAAGTTCTGATAATGAGAGAATTAAACGAATAGTATTAGCTCATGTAGGCCTTCCCAAAACAGTGGAAGGATTAGTCAGAAATATCAGACATATTGATGGGATTGAAGAAGTTTCTTTTACTCCGATTGCGAAAACACATGCTGTTGCGGTATCTTCGCTGGCAGCTAAAGAAGCTGCTCCTGTTACTGCTGATCGAATTCAAGCGGCACGCGCATATTTGGACAAATTAAGAAGCAACCCTAGATTTTCAGGGGTTGTTCTAATTGGGGTTGGGGATGATATCGTGGCAGAGGAAGTTTTCCAGTCAGATAGTGTTGCCCAGAAACCGATCACGACTTCTATGCCATGGAATATTCAATCTATGGGTAAAAAATTCACTGAAGTAGCTATTATGCAGCTTGTTGAAGAAGACCTGATCAGTTTAGACACCCATATTCGTGATATTTTAACACTTGAAGATACTCAGTTGACCGATGCAGGGGAGTTTGAGCGCTTGTCTGGAGAAGATGATGGTGCTTGTTTACTCTCCTCTTCAGTGACAATAAGAGATCTATTAACGCATCGAGGAGGATTGGTAGGAGGATTTGAAGCTCCAGCACAATTTATTTCTGAAGAAGTGGGAAAATACCACTACTCCAATCCAGGGTTTGCATTACTTGCTAAGGTTGTGGAAAGAGTGACTCATAAAAGTTTTGGTGATTATGTTAATGAGTATATTTGGAGGCCCTCAGGTATTACAGAATCTGCGAAATTTATTCACGAAGTGCCAAAAGCTAGTGATATTGCCGATCATTTCGTCTCTTCTATGGTCGTAGAAGATATTAGGCCAACAAGTGCCACACCATCTCCTGCACATGGATATGGCTGTTTTTGGATGATGCCAAAGGATATGTGTAAATTTGCATTGGCACTCGCAAACGGTGGGTTGTTTAAGAAACCAGAGACTGAAAAAATCCTTCACACACAAATATATGGTTGGGAACCTTCGTCTGACGAATTCCCTCATTCGGGATATACATTTAATGGAAGAAGTCGTGATGCTTCATCACATTGTAGTATTGTTACCCAAAGAGATTTCCCAGATGCTCCAATTGCGGCTGTGGTTTTTTCAAATTTTACATTGGGAGCAGATGCAGGAGATGATATAATGCAAGCTTTATGTAACTTAAAATCTGTTCAATCTCTTAAAAAACAAGAAGAAGGAATTGCATTTCTACAAAATCTTTTACAACTGCAAACAAGACAAGATAGGAAGGTTCTTCTTCAGGAATTTTTATCTACAAATCCAAATCCGAGTTATTTTTTTGACCTTAGCAGAACCTTGTTTGATAGAGGGCGAAATGACCTAATATCAGAAATAGCGGAAGGTTTGCCAAAAGAACTAAGGGATGATATATATACAGATTTCAGCACTATTCCTGAACTTGTGGAAGTGGCTAAGTTATTTAAGTCTCCCGAAAGAGTAGCTGCTGAAAAAATGGATAGCTTATCCGAGTCAATGGCTAGAGAGGCATTTTTTTCGGGGTCGGTGCTTGTAGAAAAGGATGGTAAGGTGCTTCTTTGTAAAGGGTATGGAATGGCTACGGATTCGGTACCGAATGATTCATCTTCTCGTTTTTATATTGCTTCTACAAGCAAACAATTTACAGCTGCCGCAATTATGAAACTTCAAGAAGCGGGAAAGATAGATCTACATAAATCAATTAATAACTATCTACCACCTGAATATCAATCTGAAAAATGGGAGGATGTTACTGTTCATCATCTTTTATCGAACACGTCAGGATTATATGATTTTCAAGATACAGAAAATTTTGAAGAAAGATCTCGCTCTTTGACAGTGGATCAGATGATAAGAGAAGAAAAGGAGAAAGATTTAGAGTTTACGCCTGGATCTCAATTTGCATATAGAAACGTGGGATATGAAATCCTTGGCAGTATTATTGAGCATGTTAGTGGAATGGCATATAGAGAATATCTATTGGAACATATTCTTATTCCTGCAGGAATGATCTCTTCAGATGTTCAAAGAGATGTCCACGAACTCGATCCTAGCACTTCTATTGGATACAAGTTAGATGATGAAGCAACAACGCTTGTTAAAGTCGTTCCAAAAGAGATTCGGCTTTTTCGTGCTGCTGGAGGTATTATATCAACTGTATCCGATCTAGCGAAATGGAGTCATGTACTCGATGATGGAGGGAGTGTTTTAAAAAAAGAATCGGTTGCCTTAATGACTACTCCAAATATAGATCATTATGGGTATGGGCTTGCTGAGATTGAAATGGGAGGAAAGAGGGTAATTCAGCATAATGGCGGTTTATCTGGCTATGCTTCCACATTTTGCAAGTATCCTGATGACAATCTTTTTATTACAATTTTGTCTAACAATCAATCAGTTGCACTTGATAATCTTGCGGGGCGATTTGTAAATATTCTTTCTAATCCTGATAGTGTATCTGTTGAAGCAGTCCCTGCAGAAGGTATTGATTTATCCAAATTTGTTGGAATTTATAAATGTGAAGCAGAACCATTTCAATATAATTTTTCTCTTTCTTCGACGGGTAGATTGAATGTCGTGGATGTTTCCGGAGAAAGACCCTCTCCCATTTTTCACACATGCCTTTTATCTAATGGACACGTTTTTGTTCCTGAGATAGGACTTGAATTTGAAAAACGGGCCGATAGCAAAATGTATATGTATCATCCTACGCAGAGTGATCCTATTGATGTTTTAAATCCTATAGAAAAATAAAAAATTATTTTATTCTTTCTCCATCTAATATAAAATTGAACTGATTTCTAATGCAGGAGTAAAATATGCCTCTGATTCAGGGCAGCAGCGAAGAAAGCATACATGCGAATATAAAAAAACTGATAGGGGAAGGGTATAAAAGAAAGCAAGCCGTTGCGATTGCTTATAGCATAGCAGAAAAGGCGAAAAGCAATGACGACCAAATTGAGAAAAAGCCACTTCAATACAAAAATCATTACATAAGTTCATCTGAACGAGATCCTCAGCAGTTTCCATATCTATAAGAGGCAATTCCTTTCAAAGATAAAATAAATATGTGTAGTTATTAAGAATATTTTATTAAGATCAATCGGTTTAAAATAATTCCAGCATAGGATCTTATATGACAAATACAAAAATGAAAATGCCAGTTCTAATTGAACCACTAATCAGCACTCTTCATAACATTCAATCCAAAATTGATGATGCTGCCGGTGCTCTGATTGCACTAGAATTACGGCTGCGCATCATAGCGCAACTTGAACCCAAAGTACAAGAGGAACTAAAAAAGAAAACTTCAGATTTTTTCTATGAAGCTAATTTGAGTTATCTTATCACTGCTGTGCTAGAAGTATTTCAAGAAAAACTTGATCCAGCAGAACAAGAGCTAATAAAAAGTTGCAGAATGCCCCGAAATAAGCTGGCTCACGCAAGTTTTGTAGAATTTTTGATTGAATTAAATGGAGAAGCGGAAGGAAGAGTGATTGACCCAAAAACTGGGAAAAAAAACTCGTTAGAAAAACACGATCTTGTAGAGGGAGCAAAATGTATAGAACGGGGCTCTGGATTACCTCAATTTTCTAGCAAAGTTAAAATAACGATACAAATTCTCGAATCAAAAATTATGCGACATCTAGAAACTTAATCTGAGCTACTTACTCCAATCTCTAGGATCAGGGAAAACCTCAGGGACATAGAGGGCAAAGTCTTTAGCTTCTCGGTCACATATGAAGACAGAGGTGACTGCTGAAGTGCTGCCGGTTTCTACCTTGTCGTTTTCAAAGCAGGCGCTGGACCAGGCTTTTTCTATTGCTATTTGTTCCGTTGGAGCTTCAACCTCTACCATAAAATATTGGGTAAAGGAGAGACCGACGCGCCATTTTGGAAACTTTTTAGCCATAGTTTGCCATATCCTTTCTTACGTTACGTCGATATTTCCTTGAGAGATACCTGTGCATGTCCAATCTGTATTTGCTACTGTGCAAAGAAGTTGAATAGCGTCATACTGATTACTTGAGTCTAAGTGACCTCCTGTACCAGTTGTGGTATCTTGATTACCAAAATGAATTGTTTGCCCTGCATTTTGAGCAATTTGCCAACCACCAGATCCATGTCCGATTATCCAAACAAGATCGCCAAAGTCAGACACTGTAGGAAGGGTCGCGGTGACAAGAGCTGTGTTATTTGTAACATATCCCGTGTTGATTGCCATTGTTTGGGTAGTATTTGTTACTTCAAGGAAAGGAATTATAATAGCCGGGGGAGCCCACTTAACACCTTCTGGCAGGGAAGAATCTGTGGTTAGAACTTGATTATCGGGTCCTGCCGGAAGTCGGATGTTATTGGAGGCTGTCCGGACTAGCAAATCTCCTTGGGTGGTAAGGGGAGAAATATTGTCAAATGCAGTAGAGGGGTCGGCAACATCTGAAAGATTGTTCGCTACTTCGAGTAAATCGGCGATTGTTGTTCCTGAATCTTGGATGACCTTTCCTGTATTATCGGCATAGGTTGCAATGTCACCCTGAATAGAAGAATTGGGTCCAATGACATTGCCCGTACTACTGCCTCCAGTCCCAGATTTATCCAGATTGTTCGTAAATGGGTTGTATCCGTAAATACTCATGATTTCCCCTATGAAAAATAAGTCGCGCGGTTAGTCCAGCTATAAATGAAGCCGGCTCCCGCATCAGGTATCTGGACTCGACTAATAAAATTATTGCTGTCATAGCTAAGTTTGCGGATAAACCAAGTCGTATTATTGACATTTTCATTTGGAACTGCAGAAAAACCTACAAAAAGAGGCCTTCCCGCGCTATCATTATCGAGCCTCTGTTCATAGAAATCATTAGTTCCTAAAGTAGAGGCGAGGTTATTGATTTGATCAAAAACATTAATAGGGATGGGCATGAATCACTCCTTTGACCAAAGTCTAAGGCTATTTGATGCTCGTCCAACAAAAAGGAATTTTGTACCAAACTACTAGTCTTCTCGATATTGCGACCTGTAAGTACAGCTATCACTTTTTTGGGTAGTATCTTCCTTCAAGTCTTCTTGATAAGCTGGAGATAGCATAGCAGTACCTTGAATAAACTCAGGTATCGACATCCCTTCGAGTGATTCCTCATGTCTAACATTTGGCATAGCACAGCCTTGTGCAATGGTTACTTTTTTTTAAAATGTGATGTTAGTTTGGTTTAGAGGAGTAATTGAGTTCTTACGGGTCTTAAAAGACCTATACTGTTGCTGTTCTATGAGCTGCCTTATACTCACCAAAACTATTTTGATCATAGGAAGAATTACCCATTCTTGCGGTATAATGAGCTTTGACTTTCGTTTTAATTAAATTCGTGACCGTCTCATTTTGACTCATTGAGTCTAACATGAACCACTGACACCAATGTTCTCCGGACTGATCTACTTTTTTAAAACTAGGGGCAGCAATAAATATACTGCTTCCATCCTTTGTTCTTTGCACTTTATAACGCAAAATGATTTGTCCAAAAAACCTGAGGCTTGCAACGCCAAGATACTTTTCCGCAGGAGTCTCATCGAAAGTTAAGAATTCAACTTGAGTCTCTTCCATATGCTTGATTTCCTATTGTTAATATTTAGTCTCCTTCGGATTTGATTGACCCTCGCATAACAGAAAGCCGGCATCATTACCGAGTAGTATGCGGCATTATTTGCCACCTGAATACGTACCCACAATAAAGACTTTACCCTAATAATACAAAGCTAATTTTCATTTTTCAAAAATTTTATCCATTGGCATTGGAGCATGTTCCTCTATTATTTCCCGAATCAATTGAGATACAGAATAGATCTCTCCTTTTTGACTTGATTTTTCAATAGCAAGACGCTTTAAAAACTTATGGTAATCTTTTTCCACTCTGATACAGACCATTGTTGATTCTTTAAACGACCTTTTTCCTTCTTTCTTTTTATTACCAGGCATCTCTGATAATGGCCTCCGATTGTGGGGGCCTACCCATCTACAATTCTCCTTGCAAAAATTATGATCAAGACTAATAAGCTCAATCCCATCACAATCATCTGGCCTAGGGCCCATGTCTTCAAAAAACTTTATGAAAGAGCTCTTCCATTCGGGGCACATTGTAATGCCGCGACCGCCGTAACTCTTGTAGCTTTTCGCGTTTTTGTTGAAGCAAAGCATCTTGATCCTGATCCAAGTCTTGTGCTCCTTGGATTTTGTCATTTTGTGTGTTGTCATGTGTCTTGGGTTCCTTGAATTCAAAATTTATCTCATCGTCATTTACTGGGAATTCTCTAAGGATCAACCCACGTAAAAACTTTGGAATGGAAATATTTTTCTCATCGGCAAGCTTTTTAATTACGATGAAGTTTTCAAAAGGGATAGAAAATGAAACGATTTGATTCTCATCTCGCTTCCAATGTGTAGGTCCAAATGTCTGAACATGATTATTTGGATTTAACGGATGATTTTTTTTATGCACTACCCCATGGCATGTATTACAGAGCCAATATATTGATAGTGGCCTTCCATAATCAACATGATGTGCCTTAAGTTTACTATGCTCCAATGTGCAAAGGTCACAGCAAGAGGGCTTTTCTATTCTTCCCTCTTTTAAAGCTTTCGCGACATCTCGCCGTGCAATGGCTTTCCTCTTATATTCTAAACATTCATCATCTTTGACTTTATATTTCCCCGGAAACGTCATAAATTAGCACTTCACCTTTTTGGGTCGTCCTTTTGATCTAGAAACAGGCTTTACTTGCCCACCAGTAATAAAATAAATTTTTTGAGCCGTTTCTTCAGCGATTGTTTCATTCTTTTTTGCCTTCCAAATTACTTGCCGAGTGCATCCTGAAAGCCTAGCCAGTTCATTAGTCTCCATATTGTTTTTTCTTAACCAACGCTCAAGTTCCGTAGATTGTTTCATCTCTCCTTAAACCCCTTTTAAATTTTTTCAGTATATCGCACTGTAAATTGTTTTTGTTAATCTTTTTAGTTTGCTTAAAACCTTGATATGTATAAATTTCTGTCCACAAGTCTCCAAAGGTAAAAAAGGACCCAAATCATGATTAGAAAAAAAATAGATAAATTATTCCTAAAGTCGCTCACTTTAGAGCGCGCTATAAATGAAATTTTTGAATTAACGGAAACATTCAAGTACGACCTAATCAAAGCTAAAAGAGCTAGCGAGAAATCTGGAAAATATACCGTTTCCTGCCTCTTTCGAGTCCGTCAACTCCTCATTGACCTAGAAAAACTAGGATCACAATTTCGCAAATTATCCATTTCGTATGAAAAAGATCTACAAAAGAATAAAAAGGACCCAAATGAATAATTCAGATGAGATCCCTCCAGGATATGCCAGAGTCACAGAAGTCCTTCAAGCGTACACATCCTTTGATGGAATTGATCCTGCTGTTCTTGCAAAAGCAGCAGAGAGAGGGACTCGAGTTCATAAATACTGCGAGCTTTATACACAAAATCTACTCATTGAAAAAATAGATAATGATTGCCTTCCATACGTTCAAAGTTTCATTCAATGGTTTGATAAAATGATTGAAGAGGTCTGGATAAGTGAAATGAGACTTTCTTGCAGTAAGTATCGCATCACAGGCAAACTCGATATGATTGCCACCATTAAAGGAGATAAAACCGAGACCCTAATTGATCTAAAAACTCCGCAGCAAGCAAGCCTTTCATGGCAATTGCAAACCGCCGCGTACCGCTATCTTATGAAGGCAAGCCAAGGTATCGATATTTCAAGGCGCATTTGCCTGATCTTGGACAGAAATGGTACCCTACCAAAAGTCATCGAATATACTAATCACGAAGCAGATGAGCGCTTATTTTTAAATGCTGTTGAGCTCTTCCATTTTTTTAAATAGAAATGCCAAAAAAAGGTTCTCACAAGTCTCCAAAGGTTAATTTTTTTGCTCTAAGAGTGCTTTTCTAGTAGGCAAAATTCATGTGATTACATATCGTGTTGCGTATAACAAATGGTAGAGTCTAAAAAATGGATTTGAGCTACAAAATACAAATAGCCTACGAAGCACAAACAGACCGAATGATTGATGAAATGTACAGCCCCACCTGCATTGAATGCGAAATGTGCCGTGAATACTTTTATTCAAACTGTGCTCTTGGAATAAAATACGACTCAAATCTAGACTTTTGTTCTGACAGGTGTGTTGATCTTTGGGAAGAAACATTTTCACATGACTATGCAGAAGGGGAATTTAACAACCTGGACAACCAGTCATCCATACACCCATCTTTCTGTACACCCAATCATACAATAAACCAAAAGGATTAACATATGTTCGATTTTGAAGAGGCTAATGAGGCGATTAAGAAAAATGAACTCCTGAACATTGAAGCAGGGGGCATGACCATTGAGCAAGCAACTCAATTGCTAGTTAAAAAACTCGATCTTACCCCACTAATTTCTAAAGCATCAAATCATGCGATTGAAAATGAGGAGAGTGCTAGTCAAGCTCTATCCATGAGCCTTCAGGCTAGAAAAATTCGCAAGCAACTCGACGAAACCAGACTCTCTATTATCCGACCTCATCTTGATTTTCAAAAAGCGATAAACAAAATCGTCAAAGAATACGAAGCAAAACTCGAAGAAATCGAAACCAATCTTAAGATGAAATTAGACACCTACCTCCAACAATCTGCCTCAACAAACAATTCTTCCTTCATTGCCCAATCAAAAGAAATGTTCGTTGAAGATGGCAAACTCACAAAAGTAAAAAAGTGGGTCTGGGAATTAGAAAATGAAACCTTAGTTCCTCGAGAATATTTATGTTTAGACACAAAGAAAATTGACGAAGCCATTAAACAAGGAGTTCGCAATATCCCGGGACTTAAAATCTTTGAAAAAGAAGAAATCAGCATGAGAATCAAAAATTAAGGAGACCCCATGAATCAATTAGTTAACCGCAATTCCTTCTCAATACCCATAGGGCAAGAGATGGATCAAATCATTTCAGTCTGCAAAGTTTTAGCCACTTGTCCTTACTATCAGAAACTAGGCTCAGGAGGAGTCCTGGCAATCTACTTAACCGCCAGAGAAATGAATCTCCCTCTAATGATGTGCCTTAATGGAGGCATGTACACATTTTCAGGCCTTGTAAGCCTTTCTGCTCAACTCATGAATATGCTGATTGTGAATGCCGGACACAGAGCAGACGTCCTACAACTCGATGAAAAAATATGCCGAATTAAATTCTGGCGCTCCGACCGCCCAAAAGACAATTGCACCTTTGAATATGAATACACAATTGAAATGGCAGCAAAAGCAGGCTATCTCGGCAAAGACAATTGGAAAAAAGCCCCCAAAGACATGCTTTTTAGCCGCTGCCTTTCAGGTGGGTCACGAAAATTTATGCCAGATGCCATCATGAACGCCTATACCATAGGAGAGCTTGGAGAAGAAGATGGAACGACCCCAACAGCATTACCTGATCTCTCCACTCGTACAATAGAAGCTTACAAAACCCCAGAAGAACCATCAAATGAGATCGAACAAGAAAAAGCGGACAGTTATGAGGACTTTTGCCAAAAACACCTTTGCGAGGACGACAAGGTGGCTTACGTCCGTAAAATCGCTCAAGCTACCAACAAGACAGAAACTCAAATTATCCATTCCGCCATCTCCAATGAATCAGGTTTCATAACGGCTTTTAATAAGTGGAAAAGTGATCAGGTGAATATGGAGAAAAGAAATAAACCCAATTTTGAACCAATTACAAACCAAGCCACGCCATTAGAAAATTTGTCAGCTACTGCATAAACTTTAGATTTATTAAGAGGGAAATACTGAATCATATGTTTTATGTCTGATAATATCTGTTATGTTGAAAACTGCAACTTTTTTAAATGTGCATCTTAAAAAGACGTGTTTATTTGACTTGTATAAAGCGATCTCCGAAAAAGTCATGAGATCATATTAGCAAAAAACAACCCCTTTCTAAACTTGCTTATTTTTCAAAATCGATGGTACTCCCTATTTTTTCAATTTTCCACATTCAAAATACATGTGATTTATGTAAAAACAAGTAAGCAATAACAGCACAAAATGTCATATCAAAAAACCTACGAACTTCATATTAGGGGACAAATAGTATAATACACCATACCCTGATATAACCAGCTGTCCATACATATGGATTTATGGTTGTATGGATGACTGGATGTATGTTTTTACAGACTCCCCTCTTTACGACTGTCCAATTTTCCATACTCCCAATCAACCAGCTTGCCATTCAACTGGCTTAATGGATGACCAACCTGTTTTTTAAATTCGGTGAATGAAAGGGGTCGATTTTGTTTACAATTGTTTACAGCGCAATTTAATTACAACCTCCCTAATCCTGGTATTCGCTTGACAACCTGGATAACCAATTACTATATCTTCTTTAGAGGACGTTATGCACATCAACTGCTCCAGAGGAGCCTACACATATTCCATTGATTTAGAAGAATCTACTTCTGGTGATTTGGCTATTGGAGGAAAAAGATTTAATCTAAGTGTTTCCGGAACTGATCCTGAGTTAGATAATTTGCAACCACTAATCCGAGCTGCTTTTGAAAGCTCAACTGGCCAATTAAGTGACCTAACAGCTAAAACCATAAGCGTAGGTTTTGATGTAAAGGGTGCAAGGGAAAGATATCCTGGCACTGGGGTAGAACTGATTTCTAGGATTGAAGAAACAGTCCATAGAACTATTGATACCATGGATTATGATGGTCTCAAACCCTATTTAAAATTACTTGATGAGCTTGATGCTGGAAAAGATCTTTCCGAAGCTTCTCTCTCATTAGAAAAAGATGAAAGAGGGACCATATGTACTGGAGTGACCTTAGCTATATTAAAAAATTTGTACCGTGAACATGAAATTACAGGTATGGTTGCAGGAGGAGAAGATCTCGGTCATGCTGCTGCAATAATCGAATGCCAAGATGGTTATGTTCTAATTGATAACCGCTCGATTAAAGATAACCGGCTCTTTTTTGCCCCTTTTAACACGACGATTGAATACAGCTTTATAGACATAGCTAATGATCCTCCTACTGTTACATTTAAATTAACTGCTGGCCCACCAGGCTCTCCCACACCATTAACTCAAACATATGGAACTGAACCTCACATATTTTTAACTGACCTACCGAATATTGGTGATTTAATTTCAAAAGCCTATATCCAACATACCATTACCTCATATATTCCCATCGTCGTCTACCGAGAAGATGGGAGAGCCTTAAAAGATATCAAAGTCTCCCCAAGCAGAAATACCGTCACCTTAAAAGATCACATCACAGGTATTAAAAAAGAATTCACATTTAAGCAGATTATGGATGGCGAATTGTCCATAGATGAACTAAAAGCATTTATGGGAAAAAGGGTCTTCCACTCAAAAAGGCGAACAGTTTATGAAGAAATTATTCGAGTTGTTAGTCAAATCGAAAGAATCCGATCACTTTTTTCCGAAAAGTAAATTTTACCGTGAAATTTTTTATTACTTAGAATCTAAATACACAGATCGCTCTCCAGCTCGTATTCTCCATGATGATCCCGACATCCCAAATTCCAAGTCTGCAACATGATTTTTTGTTGCAACTTTTAGCATCTTATCTTTTAGTGCATTGTTTAATTTGAGAATTAATGGACCGCTAAATTCTTCCTTACTCAATATAGAATCATCCACAGAAATGACAAGCGCCATATGTAACCCAGCAGAAATTGGATTGTCTCCCTCATAAATATTTTTACGATCATCAAAAAGTAGTTCTGCAATAATAAAAGAAGTACCAGTTGGGCTTGTAGTCAAAACAACTTGAGATATTTTGAATTTCCATTCTGGTTTAATAATCGCGCTATATCTATTTACAACATTTTCAATAGTAGGAGGTGCGTCGCATTGATCAAAAAGATCACGGCACACCTGTTTCAATGTTTCAGAACTACAAAAGCCTCTTGGTTGCGTATAAAGTAAAGTGGCATGCAGTTCTTCACCAATTCCAGGCCTACTTTTTTCCTCATAGTGTGTTATCAGTACTCTGTTATTTTCATTCTTAAGCAGAATTTTTGCATTAGAGAAACAGTCATCCCTCTTAACTTCAAAGGTGTTTTTTAAAATATTTCGAGTAAGTGTATTGACTTCTTTAATCCCAAGATAATCAAATCCACTTTCTTCTTCGAAATGAATTTTACCGCCGATTTTCCATGCAGAATCATCCATATTCTTCACTTGACTGGTTTCATTTTTCAAAGAATCCATTGCAATTACTACGCTGGAGATACTCATTAGCAAACCCAGAGTTAAAATTAAAATTGATTTTTTCACTAATTTTCCATTTTTAAATATGCATATGCTTAATTTACAATATTATAAGTGAAATTTGGGTAATACACAACATACTTAATCTGTAGTGACTCAGAAGGGTCGATTTTGTTTACAGCTGTTTACAAAGTCTTCAATTTAAGGATGAGGAAGCAAATTGATCGCAATAAAAATAACGTTAAGCCCCTGGATATGTTAGCTAAAACTAAATTATGTATTTGTTTATAAATAAGTTGTGTTTTTCCAATCTAAAAATAAAGTGATTGAGAAGGGTCGAAAAAAGTGAATCACTATGGTCGTTCTTGTTTACAAAGCAAAATAATCCCCAGCAAAAGGAGTGAAGAAGAGAGGTCGATTTTGTTTACACTTGTTTACAAATCGAATCTTTGTGACTTGAGTATGGCTCAAAAACTCTTCTATTAAAAAACCGATTGTACTTTTGTGTAGTGAAGAATGGGGGTCGAATTTGTTTACATCTGTTTACAAAGAGAGAATTTTTCATTAGACAAGGTATTTTGCTCTCGAAGTGAAACGAGAGAGAGCATTGTGTTTACTGCGAAAGCTGTAAACAGATTTATATTCTTATTGAATATAATTAGACTTGTTTACTTAAGCGTAAATATTAGTGGTTTAACGACTTGCAAAAGCACCGGTGATTGAGGGGGGTCGGTATGGTGACTGAGAGGGGTCGGTATAGTGATTCACGAGGGTCGATCCTGTTGATAATGGTGAGTGAGAAAGGTCGATTTTGTTTACATCTGTTTACAAAAAATAGCCTTGATATAGAAGAGTTTTTAAATCTAATAGCTAGAATGTCAATAAAATAGCTAAATTTGCTACGAGCGAATGAAACAGGTCGGTTTTGTTTACAAGAATTTGGCAGCAAAAGTTTTTATCTTGTCAGATACTTCTTTGGTGATCTGCCTTTTTTCATTTAAGAGATAGCTTACCATTTGACCTGTAATACCGAGATGGTTGCCAAGTTGTCGTACATTCATTTGAGATTTTTTATAAATTTCTCTAAATTCATCAATGTTGACAATCTTGTCTTCTTTTTTCTCGAGAGCGGGAATTTCTTTATTTGCTTGGATGAGTTTTATTTCTTGTCCGAACCATTCGGGTGGCGTTAGGGTAAAAGAGCAACTAAAGGGATTTTCACATTCGGAAGGAAGTCCTTTTTCTCCGGTATGGGCCCATGCTCCTAAGTAACCGTGTTCTTTCATGTAATTGAGTTCTGACTCTAGTGACCTTAAATCTCTTAATTTGTATTTACTTTCTGATCCTAGATGACACCAATCCATTAGGTTTGTGACGGAGATTTTTTGTTGTGGGCTCATTCTCCAAAAGATTGCGAGCAGTGGGGTCAAATAGATTGTTAGTGGGTGTTCTCTGTGGTTTTCTTGCGCAATTTTTTTAAGCAGTTTTGTATATTTAGCGGATTGACCATCTTTTGGGTCGAATGCATTTTTATACCAAAAATCGGTGGCGCGAAGTTTGATTTTTTCATCAATGATGACTTTATCAAATATTTCTTGTTGGAAGCCATCTATGCTAAATAAACGCTCTCCTCGAAGCACTTCGCTTTTTCCATCTTTTTTTCGGGCTGTGATAAAAAGGCTTTGGAAGATTCTAATAACTTCGCTTGCTGTCTTTTTTAGCTCATGATCATAGGAACCGTTGGCTTTCTTTTTGTGGCCAAGTCTGGCTAAATGATCGTTAACGCTCCAAATGAAATGTCCTTTTCTGAAGTTTTCTTCCATGCCAATCAATAATCCTAAGAGATGTCTTAGGCCTTCAGCTCCAAATGTACGCTTGATATAGAGGGCTAGGCTAACTTCTCTAAAATGAATATCGGATTTAAAAAGTGAGATATCAATTTGAGCGGAGGCCTCTACCTTTGGGTTGTCGCTGATAATGGCGATATGCTTAGAATGGACTTCTTCTTTACCGCTTTCATAGGAAGTTGTTTTTTCTACTTTTATGATAGAGGAGAAGAATTCTTCTGCCTCTTTATGTTCTTTTTCGGTCCATTCTGAATGAGGTTTTGTTAACAATCGTCTTGGGATCATGTCCGGTTTTCCTGCAAACATGGCAAGCAACGTAAACATCAAGGGATGGGAAGGTAGAGCAAATGTCTCTTTATTTGAGGATTGTTCCACGATTTTTTCAATGGCCTCTTCAATGAGGGAACGTTGAGCCGTAGGACCCATTTCGCTGAGTATATTTTTTAAAGAGTTGAGCTGGTTCGGAGAAAAATCTTGAATGGAAGATGTGGTCGATTCCCATTCTTTACTTTCAGAGCGAGGTACTTCGCCAAGAGAGACTCCAAGTTGTTGGAGATCGTCAACAGTATTGATATTGATAGTTTTTCCTGTTCTGTTATCTACAACATGGAGCTTTTTATTGACTACAGAGAGTTTATAATCAGGTTCATTGTCGATTTCAGGAACAATTACTGCTTTTTCTTCTTTTGTTTTTACCATTGCGATCAGCTCTTTTCTTTTAGTGTGGATAAGGGTCTATCAAATACTAGAGAGATGGTTTGATTAGATGGACCGTTGCGATTTTTAAGAACAACTAAGTCAAGATCAACCATGCGATTCATAGAAGAATCACCTTTGGCATCGGCTGATTCTTTTGCACCATTCCAAATACCTAAGACAAGTTTTGCATCATTTTCTATGTCGCCCGCTTCGCGTAAGTTATCAAGTCTTAATACTTCTGATTTTGTGGAACCTCTTCCGAGCTGAGCTCCTAAAATAATAGGGACAGAGTTGAATTTTGCTGTTTCAAGGATGCTTTCAGAGATTTTTTGAAGCTCGAGTTGTCTAGTGGAAGATTTTCCTCGAAATTTTATTTTTTGGATGTAATCAATAAAGATGGCGCCCATTTTCCCCCGTTCTTTGAGGCTTGCGATTTCTTTTCCCAAGTCATCTACAAAAAATGGATGATCGCAAACAACTAGTCGATGAGATTCTGTCCAGGATTGAAGTGTAATGATAGCCTCGTTAATTTTAGGAAGTTTGTTGATGCCCCCTCTGAGATATCCCTCTAAATTTGAGAGATTGTTGGCTTCATTAATGCATTCGCCACTAAGGATGTTCAAAATTTTTAAAAGGATCTGATTTTTTGGCTCTTCATAGGAGAAAAAATAGAATTCGCGATCAGGATATAATTTGACCATGTTTACAAAGAAATTCAATAATGTAGTCGTCTTTCCATGCGAAGGCCTTCCTGCAATGATTGTGATGGCTTCTTGAGGGATTTGAATGGTCTTATCAATTGACTTGTATCCGGTTTTTAGCCCTTCTTGAATATTTGATAAATCTGCTTTTAGATTATTTACTGTATATGGCTTCACTTGGAAAGATTTAGGTTTGTCTTCATTTTTTAATTTTGAAAGGAGTTGACTCGCTTTAGTAAGGTCTCCTTCAGAAATGAGTTTTTGAGTTTCTTCTAAAGATTGTTTGTATTTTTCGGCATCGTCTTGAATTTTTTGTTCTTTTAGTGCTTTTGCAAGAATGTCATCGCTTTCGTTGGGAGCCAAGTTAAAAATGTCTTCTATCTCTTTTTTAAAAATACTTTTTCGGAATGCATCATCAATTTGAGCATATGCTTTAGAAGCCCCGCCAAGGGCTGAAAATCGACCGATATCGGTTGCCAGGTCATATTTATAGGAAAAATAAGATGGAAGCCACCTAACGCGCGCCTTAGCCTTTTCTTCAACAATCCTTTTAAAAGCTTCAGGACCGTTTGCTTTTACGTATTCATCAGGATCCTTGAATGGAGCTAGTAGATGTGGAGGAAGGATAAATGTTTCAATTCCATTTTTTTCTAAAAGTTCTGAGGCTTTTTTTGCCTTTTCAATAGATCCTATTTCGCCTTTGCTATCCTTACTGTCGTTGTCAAAAACAATAATTACTCGCTCAATTTCATAAATTTTTAAACTTTCAATATGTTTTGCAGATAATTCTCCTTGTCCAGTGGCTGCGATATTTTTTATTCCTAAACATGGAAGATAGGCAGCGTCGGGAAGGCCTTCTACTAAGATGAGTTGTTTTTGTTTTCGGCATTGGTAAATATTGAAAGGATCGTCTTTTTTAAGACCGGCAGTATAACTCCACCGATGAAGTTTTCCTTCATTATCAGAGATCCCTTCCTTAATTGTAGCTCTTTTGGCAAATCCAAGAATTTTACCAAATCTATCTCTGTATGGAAGAGCTGCTCTAAATTGATCTCCACCGTTTCCATTGAGCTTGATCGAAGTTGCTTCATGCTCCCTTTCCTTGGGAAGCTTGGATTTTAAATGTTCTCTTATTTTAGTGTCTTCTGGCCAATAAATCCATTCGGTAGTCTGAAGTTTGATAGGATCATATCCTCTGACTTCAGTTAAATAGTCGAGCGCTTCTTTTCCTTCTGAAGTGAATAAGAGCTCCTTTCCATATTGAAAGATCATCTCATAGAGATAGGAAGTTGGATAGGACGATTTTTCAGGGAGTGAAAAATTACCTTTTTGCAGCTCTTCGATTAGATCGGTACGGAATGTTTCAGCGAGATATTTACAGGCCTCTACAAAATTAAGACCTTTTTCTCTTTGGATAAGCTCAATGATATCAAATGATTCATTGCAGCTAAAGCAATGTAAATGACCCCAACCCGGGCCTAACTTGCAACATTGTGAGCTTTTTGAATCGTGACCTGCAATGCAGTTGCCTACTAAATAGCCTCCAACTGATTTAAATCCTAGTTTATGCCGGAGATCAAGATGGTCGATAACCTCTTCTACTCGTATGGAGGCTTTGAGCTTTTCTTTAGCCAAATTACCGATCATGTCAAATCCCCTTCGAGTACATTTTAGATTTTTCAGTTATTTTCTTGTTCTTCCATGCTGATGAGTAGTTGGATTGCTTCACAAATCATTTCTGATTTTTCTGTAGCTCTTCCTTGTAATATTCGGTTTGCATAGAGATCATTAAATGCCTTATGAATGTCTTCTCTTAAGTTAAAGGTCATTTTACAAGTGGGAACTCGTTGATTTTTTGATTGCTTGCTCAGGATAATTGGTTGTCTGGCTGGGTGGGGTTCCGGCCTAACATCCGTCTGGGTGGGTGGAAATGTGGGTTGTTGGAAAGTTTGCGTAATGGGTGGCTGGACTTCTGGCTGACTGGTCACCCGGTTGATAGGATTTACGGGTTGTTGGTTGTCCAGTCGGTTGGTTTGTTGGATTTCTGTATTACCATCTTTCTGGTTGTCTGGTTTACCAACCGTTTGATCATCAAACATTTCTCCTAAACCCATCTTACGTTTTTCATTCATTTGGAGTTGTTTTTTAGATTTTTCTTTGAGTTCATTAATTCCTGACATTAGATAGTCTCCCCATAACTTCATTAACTAAATTTCCATATGCTTCCGCTCCAGAGCATTTTGGATCATGGTCAAATACTGATTTACTAGATTCCTGAGCTTCACTGAGCTTTATATTCTCGGGAATTTTGGTTTCAAATACCTTATCGCCAAATAGATCGTTGACGGCATCTAATACGCGCTTTGCTAGATTGCTTCGTGTTTTAAAAAACGTAAAGAGAACACCCATAATTTGAGCATGATGATCTACTAGGCTGCCAGCCTTTTCATTTGTACAATTGATAGATTCTAAAAATGACTGAATACCTGCAAGGCTAAAGTAATCAAGTTGAACAGGTAAAATAATATGTTCTGCTGTTAAAAATGCATTTGCTAAGAGCGTGTTGAAAGTGGGAGATGTATCGATAATAATATAGTCGTATTCTGCATATTTTAGTTTTTTTCTTAAGACAAATTCCTTTGCTGTAGTTTGCGCGAGTTTATATTCTGCTGCTGATAGCGAGTTGTCAGAAGGGATTACATGTAGATTAGGAATATATGATTGTTGGACTACATCTTTAACGGTACAATTGTCTTGGCAGAGAAGCTCTGCAATTGTTTGGCGATTTTCTGTCTTGATTCCAAGACCTAGGCTTGAATGGCCTTGCGGATCCAAATCAACAAGGAGGACTCTGTTACCTGCTTTAGCAAGCCCTGCGCTTAAGTTGATTGAGGTAGTTGATTTTCCAACCCCGCCCTTTTGATTTGAAATAGCAATTTTGTGCATGAGTTGAGTCCTTGCATTCTATGAGTCTTATCTATTACTCCAACTTTAAGATACCTCAACTTTTAAGTAAACAGTGAAATGATGATTTACTGGAATCCATGATATTGATAAAATGATGAAAATTTATGATAACTCGATATAACAAGGTCAATAATGGAAAAAAAATCTGATGAAACTGTTCCAGAAAAATCAAAGAGAGCTCGTATTACATTAGAGTGTTCATCGGAGATCAGAAAGTTGATACGAATCAAAGCTGCGCAAGAAGATAAGAGTATGAATGATTTCATTCTATCAATTGTGTTGGAGAAAATGCAAAAAGACAAAGAAGTTTTCGTTTCTACAAAAGGATAAAGACCTCAGAGTATTATGGATAATTTCGTCACTTTATATCAACAACTCCTTGGTCTTCAAAAAGCTACTTTTTCACGGATTGATCATGACGATGCAATGGTTGCTATCGTTTATAAGATCACCCAATCCGATGGTGAGCAGTTCATTTTAAAAATATGCACTCGCGGCAATGACTATTTACGCGAGGTATATTTTTTGAACCATTTTGCTGGCGAATTACCAGTGCCGCGTATTATACAGCTTGTGGAGCCTCAAAAGGGTGTTGACGGTGCCATTTTAATGGAGTGTCTGCCAGGAGCGCTTCTTAAAATAGCAGACTTTACTGATGCCCTAGCTTATGAAATGGGTTCTCTGCTTGCGCGAATTCACCTCAACCGTGTGCCAGAAGGCTATGGCGATCTTATACAACCCAATGATTTAAGGCCAGATCCCCGTATTCATTTTAGTTTGAAGTTTGAGGAAGGGCTTGCAGAATGCAGCAATCACCTTCCACTGGCATTGCTTGAACAATCCATTCGCTATTATGGTGAGCATGTCAATCTCTTGGATTCTGTTGACGGACCTTGCTTGATCCACCGCGATTTTCGAGCTGGGAATGTGATGGTTTATAATGGCAAAATTCAAGGGATTATTGATTGGTCTTCAGGACGCTCAAGCTTTGCGGAAGATGATTTTTGTCCTATGGAACATGGAGAGTGGCCAAACCACCCTGCTAGAAAAAAATCCTTTTTAGAAGGTTATGGAAGCATTCGCCCTATCCCTGATTACAATGCAATCATGCCGTTCTTACGCTTAAATAGAGCGATTGCTACAATCGGCTTTACCGTCAAGCGTGGAACTTGGGAAAGCAGTAACTCTCGTGTATATCAGTTTAATCGTCGGTTTCTTGAAACGTTTTTTCAAAATCGATTATAAGAATTCTAAATTCAGCTGGATGCCCAGTCATCCATTTTGTAAGAGGGGAAACAAACCAACCGGCCGGCCACCCAACTGGGTATCCAGAAATCCGGTTGGGTGGAAATCCATATAACCAACTCTCTTATTATGAAGGAGTTTTTAAATTTCGTAATATGTTATATAAGCCCATTGAGTTGCTGTAGCTGCGTCTGTATTAATCACTATGGAATCACCTGCATTCATAGAGATGGGATTCGATACGTTAGCATTGGCATTGTTTGCGACTGCTGTATTTTGCAAATATTGATTGCCAGTCCCAGGGGATTCACCATTTGGAACGTGATAGATGTTGATGTTTCTGCTTGCGCCCGAAATATTTTTATAGAGACCACCAGAGGCGTTTACGTACACTCCGCCACTGCTATCGATAGCGATTGCTGTGCTTCCTGAATCCACAGTCAAAAGTGTATTATTTCCAGCAGATAAGCTCAGTAATCGAGCTGTGTAAAGAGGGGTTGAAATGTCCATTTCCATGACTCTTACCCAAAGATTTCCACCCGGGTTAGAGTTCACAATAACGGAAAAGCTTTCTCCTGCATTTATCACTTGTCCAATAAAAAGACGAGCCGCAGTTCCTAGAAGTGTATTCAAGGGAGTAAGAGGATAATAGGTACCACTCACTTTTATATTGAGACTTCCCGTCATACCTGGAGAAGCTCCGGCGCCATATATCCATGTAAGAAAGGCTTTTTTTCCAGAGGGACACGTATAGATATCGACCGTTCCAGAAGTGCTACCGGAAAAGCCATTGACAAACTTAGCTCCTCTAATCAAGGGGCCATAACCACTGATAAAACCTACACCGTTAATTACATTGTTACCCATTTTATAGCTCCATTACATTGACCCATGCGGTCTGAGTTGCACTGGCTACGTTTGTATTGCACACTATGGAATCTCCTGCATTAAGCATCACTCCACCTCCAAGTCTAGAGGAAACGGCTGCATTATTTACCGTTTCAGTTGCCAGCTGATTTGTTGATCCAGGAGATCCACCATTAGGAACCGCATACCAAACAATATTTGCGCTGCTTCCTGAATTGTTGAAATAGAAGACCTTTTTTAATGTAAAATTTACTGTTATCCAGGGGTCCAATAGAATAGCATTGTACCCAGTGGGACATGTGTAAATGGTATTATTTCCATTTGACATACTCACAACCTTGCTGCTCTTGATTGGGGCTGTGTTATCGAATTCAACGATGTTTGCCCATAGATTCATACCAGCTTGTGTGGTGTTAACCCCTATTCTTTCTCCGGCTTCTAGAATTATCGATACGGAAGTCGGGGCGTTTAGGTTCATTAGCTGACCCTGTGAAAGAGTGGCGACGTTTCCAGTTCCTCCTATGCGATAATAGGTGCCACTTACATAAAGAACAGGGTATATCGTGGTTGTTGTTCCAGCGTTATTATAACCTGTGATGTAGGTCACGCAAGCTCTTTTTCCTGTAGGACAAGTGTACATGTCTACGTTTCCAGATCCTGCATTTGAAACAAAGGCAGCAGGGAATTTTACCGCTGGTAAGTAGACTCCTTGCGGATGATAAATTAAATTATTGATAATGTTATTATTAGGCATTTAAAGCTCCATCATGTTTACCCACGCCCATTGCGTAGCGGTTGATGCGTCTGTATTTATAACAAGAGTGTCTCCTGCATTCATACAATTGCTTGCAAATTGATTTCCTAAAAACGCTCCATTGGCAACAGCTTGAGTGGTTGTAGGCAAAAGCATGTTGCTTGCGCCAGGAGAACCTCCGTTTGGAACGTGATAAAGAGAGATGCTTCGGCTTCCGCCGCTGTTGTTCCAATAATTGGTTGCCATTGCAAGTGAAGATTGTGTTGCGATTGGGCTGAGATTGCTAAACATGAAAATAGCAGATTTATCTGCGGGGCAGGTATAGAGAATGTTATTTCCGCTCGATAATGAAAGAAGCTTAGAGGTCATGTATGGAATATCTGAATCATATTCCATGATCGAAATCCAAACATTGATCGAGGAGGTCGATTGATTTGTCGAAATGCTCTCCCCAGCTTCCAAAATGATGAGATTGACAATCCCGCCTGCAGCAACGCCAATAGAAGAAGCAGTTTGTGTGGAATTGAGATTGTAGTAATTTCCGCTCGATTTAAGCATAGGAGTTATGCTCGCAGACCCAGACGGAGAGCAATAATTGATCTGCATGACCGCAGCTCTTTTTCCTGCTGGACATGTGTACCAATCTACGGTTCCGCTAGCTGCGGGATTTCCTTGGATAGGTACAAAAGCAAGCCCAGATAGCTTGTTTGTATATCCAGCGCACATTGCATATCTATTTATAAAATCTTGTACAGGCATATTAAACCACCGTTAAGTTACCGATTCCGGAACGGACAAGCCAATCTGTGTCCGCTGTAATACAAAGCAACCGTACTGCGTCGTATCTTAGAGATGAAGAAAGACTACCTCCAGTTCCCGTTGTTGAGTCGACGCCTTCCATATGGATGACTTGACCCGAGTTTTGTGCAATTGTCCAACCGCCTATTCCTTTTCCAGCTACTTCAATCATATCTCCAACTATAGAACTTGAGGGAAGAGTAATAGTCACTACGCTTGTATTGTTCGTGATATAGCCGTTATTGACAGCAGCAGCCTGAGAGGTCCCCGTTACTTCACTCCATGTAATTCCTCCGCCACCACCGCCGGCTGCAGCCCATTTGACTCCGGATGGTTGTGTGGAGTCAGCAGTTAAAACAAATGTGTCTGTTCCGACAGGTAATGGTGTGAAAGTTCCAGAGCCTGTTCCAATGAGAATAACACCTTGCGCTGTGTAATCTGCAAAACCGATCAGGGTATCTGTTGATCTGTTGGGAAATGTATAAATACCTGAGCCAGAAAATTGATTGGTGAGGGTATAATCCCCATTTCCATTATAGGTAACGGTTCTTTTAGTACTACCGCCACCAATACTAAATCCAAGCGTTAAGTTGGAAATGTCTAAGTTAACTGATGAATTGTGTGCCATAATTTTAATCCAATAAATATCCGTAAATGAATGAAATACCAGCAGCTTGCAATGAGACAACTTTTGATGAGGTCCCAGCTACCTGAATTGTAAAGTAGGCTGTATCGTTTGCATTCATTCGGGCAAATATGTTTGATGCAATTTGCAATGTTTGTGATGCGGAGGAGGGGATATTAGCCCCCATTTCCACAAGCCGATATTCTCTAGATGAAGTCACGCACTTCAGGCAATAGACACTCATATTTGGGATAAGACCTTGTGTATTGATAGAAGCCCCCAAAATATAATTTCCTAATACTGGGGCTGTAAAAATTCCTGTAAGAGGATCATAATTTGAGTTTTGATCTATGATAACATTATCACAAGGGATCTGAAAAACAGTTCCATCGCCGGTAACATTTTCCAAATCTGCGTTTAACTGAGCAAAAAACGTACACTGTAATGGATGTGTAACTTGATTATCCTTAACGATAACCGGAGTATTTATAGAGTTATGTTGAACCATGTTACAATATCTATTACAGTGAGGTTAATCTTGATTTTTAAACGACGTCTAAACTTCCAACTGAGTTAATTACTCTCCATGTAGTATTGGCTACTACGCAAAGGCATTCTAAGCCATCGCCAGGATCGGATGAGGCTAAGCTTCCACTGACGCCTACAGTTGTAACTGTGTTTCCAAATTTGACGGATTGCAACGCGTTCTGAGCTAATAGCCAACCACCTGCTCCATTTCCACAGATTTTGAAGACCGTTCCTTGAGCAGCTGTAGTTGGGAGGGTTAATGTGACTAAAGCAGCGTTGTCAGCGATATAGCCGGTATTGACCGCAATTGTTTGGGAAGTTCCTGTGACATCTACCCATGAGCTGATGCCGCCACCACCTGCAGCTGCCCATTTTATCCCTGAAGTTTGAGTAGAGTCTGCGGTTAAAACAAAAGTGTCTGTTCCAACAGTTAATGGGCTAAAAGTGCCTACTGCTGTACCAATTAAGATTACCCCTTTTGCGGTATAGTCTGCAAAGCCGATTAGAGTATCAGCTGCTCTATTGGGGAGTGTAAAAACACCAGCACCAGCAAATTGATTGGTGAGGGTATAATCTCCATTTCCGTTATAAGTAACGGTTCTTTTGGTGGTACCACCACCAATACTAAATCCAACCGCTTGGTTAGTAATATCTAGGTTGACTGACGAATTGTGCGCCATATTTTTGCCTCTTACTTTGTTGTTAAACGATGTTTATGCCTTCCAAGGCATTGGGTTTTCGTTGGGAAATTTGGGTAAGAGGGACACAATTTAAATTGAGTTTATTTCGAAGGCCCATGACGGAGAGCTTTCCTTTTTGGTTTTTTAGGAACTTGTTCAAGAATGTATTCTTTGCTTTGTTGAAGTAATTGACTTAGGAGGATTTCAAGAGATTGAAGACGATTTCTCATTTGTTCAATGGATTGCTGCAATGCAAACATACGGTTTACCTCAATTTGTTGTTGAATCAACATTCTTTTAGGAGCGCAGTCGGTGATAATTTTTGGCTGTCCGGTTCCTCCTTCTTGCCACCATGATTCCATGTAATTTGGGCACTCCTTTTCTGATGTGCATAGTTTGCTCTTAACGAAGGGGCAGTTTTCTTTGCATGACGTACAATCCATTGAGTTCTCCTTTAGTTAGTTTTTAGGGTTGTTTTTGACATAAAATTCCTGTTGCGGCTAAAGGCCTCCAAGCGGACCCATGATTGTGGGCTTGGCTTCCACCTACGCTGGAGGTCGTCGCAAAGTTGGTTCCGCTTTGATTGGTGCTTCCCACTTTTTGAGGCGCAAGATTTCCCTTTTGATCCGATTTGTAGAGAGTGATTTGGTGAGTATGGGCTGGGATTTGATCGGTCGTAAGAGTGTGATCCGCTGTCTGCCACGTTCCTTGAGGTAGAGCTCCCCCAACGGTATAGGTAGATCCACCTTTGACTCCAAGTAGGCAATCTCCAATAGGCATTGTCACCCATCCACTAGGAGCTACATCTTGATAAAACCAAAGTTGAGTACCTGCGACAAAGCTAACCTGGTCAAACCGAATTTGATAATTCGTTGAACCTCTTCCTATTACGAGCAAGTCGTTATTTATGGCTGTGCTTGGAAGGGGATCGAATAGAGAAATGTCAAAATTTCTTATTTGGGCAATCGTTGCTTTTTTGTCTGTAAATCCTTGGTGGACAATTGTAAGATCGTTTGCTGGATCGATTACGTCTACAGGATCAAGATCGCTTATTAATACAGGTGTGCTCATAGTTTGTTTCTCCTTAAGACGGAATAATTTTTGATTGTCCCCAAGCAATGATGGTTGTTGGATCAGTAGCCCCTGTAATGGGGACAGAAGTTCCGGAAATCACGCCGATCGCTAAGGTTGCACTCGCTATTGTTGTTAAAGTCACTGTTCCTCCAATATTTGCTCCAATAGCATAGAGATAGCTTGCAGGGCTTGCTGTATCAACGGCAAATAAGATGCAAAGAGAGCTGGAGATCGGAAAGATATTGGTTCCCGATCCATCTGTGACGATTGCTTGCTCTTCTTGTTGGTTAAGCCAATTTAGCCATCTCCAGGTATAACGGGCTAACCAGTTGAACCAATTGCGGGGTGGATATTCAAGTCTAGACCATCCCTCCAGTTTTTTTTCAGGAGGGGGTTCGAGAACATTATTTTGACCTGATATTGGATCTACAACATCATTTTCGGCCCATTCAGGAAGGATTGTTGGTTTTGTTATCATTCTAATCTCCTTATGGTGATGGTGGTGCTGAGCCGTTAAACATGATTACTTCTGCTATTTGCCCGGCTCCAGTCGTATCAATGTCGGGCGTTCCGTATTCTGCAAAGCAGCCTCCAAATGTTGGATTACTAACATTTCCAGCGTTGACGGCTAAAAGATTGGTCACTTCTACTTGCAGATTTCTGAGGTCAAATGGGTTGGATTCAAATGGTGAAACATTAAGCAGTTCGATGATTGGATCTCCACTGAATACAAAAGGGAGGGAAACTCCATAAGTTGCTGTAATAGTGGTGTATTGAACGGCTGCCGGACTTACTGATTGAAGAGCCGAAACCAGGGTTTCTGGAGGAACGGAGAAAGTGGTGCCATCTGTATCCATTTGGAAGGCGGCTGGATAATATTCGTGGTATCGGATTTTTGTCGCTTTAGTCAAAAATTGGAGAACAGCGATTACTTCTTCAGGAGTGCCATTCGATTTGTTGATGAAAATTTGAAATTTCAACTTCTCCTTATAATCATCATCAGACTCATCGGGCAGGCGGCTTAGCCCTAAAATTTGTCCAAGACCATCGAGTTGAACGCCAACAGATGTATCAATTGCCCGATTAAATTTTAGCGTTTGATTGACATCATCTATCTCTTGAAACTGAGTGACAAAAGCCTGGATTAATTTCTGGAATCGGTTATAGTCTCCACCTAATAAGCTTTGTTGAAATTGACTAGCTAGAAGGACGATCGCTCTTTGAACATGGTTAGAAATCAATGTCATACAGTCACCGTGATGCGCGATGGATCAAATATCGCAATTTCATTTTCTTGGATGGGGATGTCAGAGGTGTCATAAAGAGGGCTGTCGCCTGGGCCATTCGTTGCGGCGATTTGCATAGCTCCGCTTGCAATTCCAGGGATGGTGAATATTTGGGCAAGAACGCGCTGTAAAAGAACATCGACGCCAATCCCAAGATCATTACCGTAAGTATTGAGAGCTTCTGCTACTAAGTCTTGCCCATTCGGAGGGAAGGTCTCTTCGGAATAGAGAGTCAATGTAACTGTAATCCAAATGTAAATCGGAGTAGGTCTGCTGAAATTGATAACTTGCTGCTCGCCTTGTGAGTCGGTGACGGTAAAGGACGTATTGCCGAATGTTTCGATCCCAGCCGGTTTTGTAAGCCAGATTTTAGTTGCAACGTCAGCATCAGAACCTCCTTCCACGACTGCTTCGAAACTTTTTGCGAGGCGACCACCTTTAAATACAGCTTGTGCTTGACTTGCACCGCCTGTAACTGCAAATGTTGTAATAGAGACTTCAACAGCTTCGTTCATGGATACTGTGATTGTCAGATTTGCCGTTCCGCCTACAATAGCAGAAGCAATTTGAGGTTGATTAGATAAGACGATTGCTATTGCATTCATCGTATCTAGATGTGAAGTTGCAAATGTGATAATCGGAAGAGTTTGAATTGTGTTAAAAACAATTGTGATTGTATTTCCAGTGACTAAATCTTGATTCAAAACGATATTAATTGGTTCTTGAGTCATTGTCCTATTTTCAAAAATAAAAGCAGAGGTAACTCCTAGAACTTGTTGGAGAAGCCTTGCTCTAATGGACTCTACGGTTCCTGCTCCTAAAAGACGGATAGAGTTATTTCTTCTGATTCTAAGTTCTGCATCTGTTTCAATTAGACGGCCAGTCACCCCAGCCTTTGGGTTATTGATTGAATTCCAACCAGAAATAGGGGTGAGGATTTCGACCAATGTATTGATAGGAGCGGCAATGGGGGCAAAGTCTTGTGATAGAAAAGTAATGGGGGAAGATTGAGAGGAGATACTTAAATTCGTTCCAACGCTGATGGAAAAAGGCACATCGGGGTCATTAGCTATAATGGATAGACTTCCTATTAGGTCTGTTGCTAATATGGAGGAAATTGTCGTATTGATAATACTTGTTAAATTTTGAGAAATTGCATTGACTGTGGGTGCATCAAAAGTTACAGCATAGGTTGGTTGTGATGCACCACCGGTTATAACAATCGAATTAATGACAATATTTTGTCCGAGCACAGGGATGATACTGATAATATTAGGGTTTGTCGGTGTAGCAGATAGGACATTAGGATTAGATGCGATTGCCATGGCTAGATCAGTAAGTGTTTGATTATTATCTGTATCAAATGGAACAGCTGCTAATGTAGTGCCATTAAGAGTTGCTATAATCGAATTCCCTGTGACAAAACTCCCTGTAAAAGTGATGATCGGAAGCGAATAGGTGAGAGCCTGATTATTAATGATGGTAGTGTAAGATTGTGGTGCTGATGATCCAACCTGAATGGTTACGGATGCTGCATTGGATTTTGTGATAAAGCTATCAGATTGGCAGAAAAAAACTGCGCCGGTATCAGTAATTCTAGCTAAAGATCCTTGATTGATGAGAGTTCCTTCTAGTCCCGCGCAGACAGCAGTAACATTTGTTTGTTGAGCCGCAAGTCTTGTAATGGCATTTAATTGGACAACATTATCTAAGCTAATCCCTTCAGCAGAATTAGGGTATTGGCTAAAATAGACGTCTTGCATATTTTCCCAGATATCAGCCTGAACTTTTGAGATTACGCCGATCAATTGGCCAAAGATAGATTGGGGATCAAGATTGATTTCGCCAAAAGCAGCTATTAAAAGATTTTGATTTTCTGCCTGGATATCAGGAAGTCGTTTGATTTTAAATCCTTGTGGAGTTAGCCCGAATGGAGATGTCATGCTACAAGCTCCTCTGTTAGAGTGATTTCACCTTGCGTAGTGATAACAGAAAAGGTGATGGAATATATGCGACGCCTTGCATCAAAATTGCTTGTGAAACTGAGGATTTGATTTACACCATACGTATCAAGAATTTCTTCTTTAAGAACGCTTTCAATGAGGATTTGATTGGGAGCTTTGATAAAGAAATCATCGAAATAGGGAATGCCGGCAGTAATATCTAGAAACCATTCTCCTAGGATAAAGCGAAGCCTGATCATCAAATTTTGAGCGATTTGATCACGACCTTCTACTAGGTGAAGGTCAAAATTTTCTAAGAGCAAATCGCCGGTTGCCGTATCCAACGCAATATCTTTCATAGAGCCTCGTTAACTGATAAATGGTTATAAGAGGGTGTTTGAGTTAATTGAGGCTAGGGAATGGATCCCTTGATAGAGTCTAGAGCTAATTTTAGAGTTGCGTACGTGGGTCCTACACCTTGGAAAATTGGCCCTCCTGGAGCTGTTGTCACAGAAGTCAGCAAAATTCCAAGTATACTACTAACGATATCAAGCACTTCTACTGAAGCATTTCCTATCGCTACTTGTGAAGCCGTTTGAATTTGAATATTCCCACTAGCTTTAATTCTTATACTAGAGTTTTTGTAAGTTAAAAGCACGTCTTCATTGTTTTCAGACAAAGATTTTTCTGAAAATGGCATTAAACCCATGATTGCAACGGCATCTGAAAGATCAAATTTTCTGGGATCATTTGGAGCGACTATACCTCCAACTGACTTCCAAAGATCGGTGCTCCTTTCAATAAATAGAAGCAAACAGGTGTCACCTGGTAAAACAGGGAAAGTTAAACTAGCTCCGCCCGCTTTTGGAAAAATTACAGGGACATTATTTAGAACCGGCATTTCTTGAGTGGACCCGTCCAAATAACTCTTCTTTAAACAGGGTTGTATTGAAGCATTTTGAGTTGAGTAGTCATATGACACTATTTGGCCAGGAAGCGCCGTATGGACGTCGTATAATTGAAATTGGATAGCTTGTCTTATTGCATCGGTCATTGTAGTCATATTAAAATAATCTCTATGGTTGAACGCCAGTTTGGACCAAAAGTATCTCCCTCATGTTTGATGGAGAAAACTGAGTAAGGACCATTGAGCCCAATTCTTTGGGATTTTACTTTGATTAAATCTCCAGGGAGAATGTCGGGGCGTAATGTTGTGGTAACGATATAGCCTGTTTTAGGTCCGTCTAAATATAAGCAGGCTCTTTTATCTGTAAATCTTTGAGGGATACCGATCATTCCTGTATCGGCATTGATTTCTACAGCCGGTTTAGAAGTTGTGCCAAATTGAGGGATAATTTGAAGCTTTCCATTTTGGACGCTCCATTTTAATCCAAGCCTTGATACCGTTTTATCGATCGCATTTTTTCCCATTCCGATAAATTCAAATCCCTGTTCATAAACAATATTATCTGTGGGAGAAAACTCAGAAATAGTCAGTCCCATTTGCTCGGCGATTGTCTTTACAACCTGCCGCACAGAGACTTTTTCTTTGAAGCTAACGGATATATTTTTTTGATTTAGAACTCGTTCTCCATCGCCGCAGTCTAAAGTAGTGATGATTTCAGGTTGTTCATAGGCGTGACTGACCTGAGTAGTATTCCCAATGAAAAGCAATTGCTCTCCGGCATCTTGGCTGTATCCGGCTGATACAATGACTTGGTCTCCATAATCTTTAATTCTATTTCGATTTTCTTGGCTTAAGTTCCATATTTTTACTGAGGCCGTATTGGCTGACCATGCTAAGTTCTTCTGCATTGAGAAAGACATCCGCAGATTCGTAAGTTTTATGCTGCCGATATATCCATTGAAAGTAGAATTTCTTAGATCAATTTTAACGCTTGCAATTCGCTTGAATTTAGTCATTTAAATAAACTCTCCTAAGGAGTAGTAAATGAGTTCCGTCACTTCTCCCATGTCATAACGTTGAATTTTACCTTGGCCTCCGATGATATTTTCACAAACAATATCTCCACTTGGCTTATTGTTAACTACGTACTGAGCTGTTAAATCGTAATTGGCAACTACTTTAATCCCGAGAATGAGAGGAACTAAATCACGTGTTAAAATATCCATTACCCAGTACTCATTCATTGCATTCCAGCTAAAAGAGAGGATAAAAGTTTGACTATCCAGTTCAATCTGTTCTTGCCATTGAGAGGGTTCTTTAAATGGAATAATTTGCATTATGAGGCTCCCAGAATTTGACTTTTAACAGAGAGGACAGCAGGTAAAATATTGTCTGGAATGGGAGTTAATGATTGAACGCCTATATTAATTCCGCTGGAAGATTGGTCTTTTAAGCTATCGGGAGGATCATTTTGAATGATAGGATAGTTAGCATTGGAAGCCACAGTGTCCCTCGGTATTTTAGTTTGAATCCCTCCAAAAATATTTCCTTGATCAAGCAGTAACCTAACAGAAGTGTCGAAAACAATTCTTTGAAGTTCAATGTTGAATGTGAGGGACTGCCCACTTCTTATATCTCTCGGTACATCCAGGGTTGTGATGGCCATATTTTTATAAACTTTCAATCCGGTGACTACGGTTACCACATCTCTATTTTGATGGAGCTGAATCAGACGATTGAAGGCATCAATAGATCTGTTAAATGGAGCAAAAATGGAAAGTGGAGTGTCAGTAACTAGGCCTACAAGGACTATGATGTCGGGTTCATTGATAATATGATCTGAAATGATGGTTCCATCTTCCACAGGGTAATTTGTTATTCGGGATGCAAAACGGTGCTCCTCGCGGATGGTTACATCTAAATCGATCGATCCGATTTTAGGACTTGGATATTTTTTCCCAAAGAGAAGAGATAAGACCATCATTCCACCTGTGGGTTGTTGTTATAGATTTCTCGTACTTGATCGATTAGGGCGCTTTTAATTGCTTCATCAACTGTTTCACGTAGGACAACTTGCTGCTGTTCAGTTGTTCCTGATGGAACTTGCATCTCTATCTTTGTATCGATATTAAAGTTCTGTTCTGTGACGGCAGGAGCATTTTTGACTGCCTGATTCTCCATGATTCGGTTGATTTTCTGAGTAGATTCAAATTCAAGGTCAGGGATTTCTGAGAAATCGGATAGGATCTCGCGATTAATCCCTTGGCCTATTAGATTGAAAGCTCCTTTAATCCCTCGAACTACATAACCAACGCCCTTCATGGTAACTTCAAGAACTTTTACTCCAGCTGTAATTGTCGGTAAGATGTCTTCGATAAAGGCTATCTTGAAAGATTCAAAAGTGTTCCAAAAAGTTCGGATCGATTTATTAACGTCTTCAAAAGCAGGGAGGGAATTTTCGAGAGATTTGGCATAATCTGTATATTTGCTACTCAAAACATCGAGATTCTCTCCGGCTTCTATTGCAAATTTGATGAATTTTTGAGCATCTTCCTCTCCAAAGAAGAATTTTGCTATGGAGAATTTTTCAGTTTCTGTGCGCGCTTCATTGATTCTCTTAAGAATGTCGATAAAAAGATCGCGGGCGTTCTTGACTTCTCCGGTGAAATTATCACGGAATTCAATCCCTGTAAAATAGGCAATGTTTGCCAAATCTCCCATGCCGTACTTGGCATCACGGAGCATCTTATTTAAGCTTTTTAGAGCTGATTCAAAGTTGTTTGGATCAATTCTAAAATCTTCAGCAGTTCTCCTCAATTTCAGAAATTCTTGAAAGGAGATGCCTATGTTTCTTGCTAAGTCATTTGCATCGAGAGTAGCATCGGAAATGTCTTTGAAAAAATCTAAGGTCTTGGAAACAAAGGTAGCAGCAGCTGTTGCAGCAATCGCAAATTTAGTTTTAAAGCCGATAATAGTGCGGTTGAAATCTTCAACCCCTTTCTTATCAACTACAAATCCAAGAACGGTTGTTAGTTCTCTAACTACAGTCATTTTGCCCCTTTCTTTTTAGATTCTTCCAATAGATCAAGCCTCATATCGAGTAGAGCATTAGCTCTTATTAGATCATCTAAACTCCAAGCACGTTCGATCTCCTCTAAAGAAGCAATCCCTTCTAATATTATGCGCCAGAAAAGAAACTCGCTCTTTATGTCCGGATGGAGGTTTTTCTCGTATCTGGCTGACGATTCTGCGACATTGGAGTTGCCGCTTCGAATAGGCGTCCAATACCGCTCTCCCCAAAAAAAGAACCAAAATTGCAATCGATAACAAACCATAAGACTTGCATAAGAGTTGCCAGATCGCCGGCAAATTCTACATCGATGACAGAATCTGTAAGTTCCATCCCATCCTTTCTAACTCCTTGGCATAGTTCAATCACTAGGCTTTCAAAAGTTTTGTCATCAAGCTGCGCCATTAATGACTCTACTGCACTTATCGCTTCTGCTTTTGAAAAGGGAAGGCCAGTTATGCTTTCATTTCCTGCTCCAGGGAGAAATAGATGGGCAAGAGCTGGACCGAATAGGCGCAATAATTTAGCTTTTAGACGGAGAGCTCTTCTAGCTGGAAGCTGAGTAACAGAATAGACAGCTCCATGAATTTGTTTTTCTTTTGTTTGAATCATACATTTACTCCATTGCTTCCTACAAAGACATCAAGATCAACGAGATCAAGTACCCATTCGCGATTTGCTAGGTCTTTCCCAAATTCAGAGGAGGGGTATTTTTTAACCCATCCCGTTGCACTAAAATAGATAGAGGTTCCGCTTAAATCTTTGACTAAGATTGGGATAACACCAGCATTTGTGAGTTCATCAATGTTAGCAAAGCCAGAGAGTACATCATTGCTCGGACTTGACTGTTTGAGAGTGAGTGTCATATTTCCAGAGCGATTGTTGCTCTTAATTCGCGTGCTTGTTCCGTCTGCTCCGGTGACCTTTGTCCATTGATCATCATCTCTATCGACAGTAAGGAATGTACCGTCAGAAAAACCGCTCATAGGAACTCCGCCTACTGTAATGATGACTTGTTTTGGGTCGTAAGTTCTTACTGTCATAAAATTATCTCCTCTTTTTTAAGCGCTTACGGTTCCAGTAATATTAATGGCGTGTATGGCTCCTGATAATGTTGCCTGGAATTTGACATTCCTTAAAATTCTCTGAGCTTTGTCATTTGGTGGGACGTTTGCTGCTAATGGAACTGTTACAGTTGGAGCGGGATCATTTGCAATAAAGTTATTATTGATTCCAAGTTGAAGAGCTCTCCTCACTTCTGCTTCAATTGCTGTGATTCCAGCATCAGTATAGGGAACTTTATTACTATTGACCAATACAGAATAGACAAATTCTTGAATTCTGGAAGTTAACCAATCTACACCACGAACGATATCAATGAATTCTCCTTGGGCAACTGTGCCTTCTCTTGTGATTCCTACGCCTCCAATGAATTCGTAAGTGTTGGCTTCTTTATTTCTGGCATTTTGCGATTGCGTAGTTGTGAGATTGGAGTAAGAGATGGAACTCAGTTGTTTAAATTTCCAAGTTTCAGACCCTGGATCAAGGGGAAGGACTCCACCGAACCAGGCACATTCAGGAAAGTCGGTTTCAGCATCTTGATGATAGAGAACAAATGTGCGCACATATCCAGATTGATTACATTTAGCTGCAATGGAAGAAAGATCGATACCAGCGGCTACATTGATAATATTGGGATCATCTGAGGCTGTTCCAAAGAGTTTAATTTGACTCTCTGCCCACCCTGCCGCTGAAAAAACTGTTGCTAGAGTTCTGTCTGTGAGAGCAAATGCGTACCAAGTGTCATCAACTAATTGTACTGCATTTAAGTCATTTACAACGGTGTCAGAAGGGGTTAATGGACTAATAATCAGGCCAAACTGCTTACTTAGAATACCGTCTGATACGCCTAAAACAAAGCCTGTTCCAGGAACGTTTGCTGTAACTTCAAAACTTCCATTTAGATTGTCTGAAGCACTTACTGGAACAGATGTTTGAGAAGAAATAATTGCAACAAGAGCTGCCACAATATCTTCATTGGTCTGAACATCAGTTAAGGTGGTATATGTGAAGTCGATTCCATTGATAGTCACGGTATAGTCTGTGTTGGGTTCTACTTGAGTAACTGTAATGCGGGCAGCATCTGGGTTTACAATGCTTGAATTTACATTTAATGTGTAAGGAGTTCCTGGAATGGCAGCCGTTAAGCCGAAAGTTCCATTTAAATTATCAGTTGCTGTGACTCCAAGTGTTGCTGCATTAATAGCAGCTACTAACGAGTTAGCAATTGTTTCAGGGGAAACCGGTTGAGTTGGTGTTGTGGTGGTAGCTGTTGGTTGACTAGCGCCTCCAGTGACAATAAAAGAATTAATAATTGCTGAAACATTTGATTTTCCGAACACATTGATTATCAGATTTGAACCAGTGATACTTACGGAATCAACGGCAGCATTTGCCTCTAAAGCTGTTGCAATATCGTTCATTGTAGTGATTTGATCAGTATCAAAAGGAATAGAAGTTAATGAAGTGCCGTTTAAAGTGATTGCAATAGAGTTGCCTGTAACAAAATTTCCGCTTAAGGTGACTATTGAGTTTTGAGCAGTAGGTGCAGAAGGTACTGTAATGTCTGTTGAGTTGATGGTAGTTGTATAGTTGAAGGGAGACATAGCAGTCTCCACAGAAATTGTAGCGCTATCGACGGTTCTGCGACCAATTGCTATTTGTTCAGGGCTTAATGTTTGGCTAAAAGATTCTTGTGCAGCAATGTATTCTAAGTCTGTTGGGAAAAAGTCATTGGCTACGCCCTGAATGTTGCTGTAGAATCTAATGCGATCATTAAATCGTTTATGAGTACCCAAAATCATGAGGAGTCCAAAACCAGCTTCTGAGACAGCTTGAGTATCACGGGTAATCTGTACATTTACGATGTCGCTTAATGGCATGGTTCCTCCTAAGGTATTGTATTTGTGTGATCATAGACCACTGTTCCGCTAGCATCTTGATAAATTTCTTCTACTTCAAGGGTCTCGATCAGACCTAAATTATCTGGATAGTCTTGTCCTATTCTAAAGAGAACATCCATGGCAGCCCTTTTTTCAAATCGGGAATCCAAAAGTTCTGTCGTGTCATTAATGCCAAAGTGATTTACAAATACGATTCCATTGGCCCTCAGTGTATCTAGAACGGTCTGCATTTGCAGGCTACTTCTTAAGTTTTCAAGACGGGTTACACAGTCGCCGCCATAGGTTTGAATTTGGAGAGTGAATTCTCGATCTCCTACCATGTTGACTAATCCATTGATATCGGCTTCAGGGGTATAGTCTTCGCCTATTTGATTCAAAGAGCTAAGTAATAAAGTCACATATGGCTGAGTTGGCCTTGGCGCATTTTCATTTAAGAAGATAACAGAGCACCCGGGGGAGTTAGCTAAGGCCCAATTGTAGAGATTTGTCTTAACTGTCTCAAAATTAATCGTCATTCTTTTTTTCTCCATATAGGACAAGAACAGAGTGAAGTTGATATCCCTCCATTTCCATATTCAGCGCGTAAAATGTGTCGTATTTGATGTCGAAGAGACGCCATCCGTTATCTTTGAGGTCCTTTAAAAACTCGTTCAATCTGAATCCGAGTACTAAATAATCTGTTTCTGAGATGACTTTAGCTTTCATTATTGTCCCTCTAGTCGCAAGACTATGTATTTATAGTGGTTTACAATTCCCATTACCTGGGTGTTTTGCCATGGAAAGACTTGAACTGCTTCAAAAGTCTTGCCGAAAAAAAGGATCAGGTCAGGATTTAAAGCTGTAATTGTATTGATTAAGGTTGATGTAAATAGTTTGTAGCCCTCTGAGTCTCTTCTTGCTTCTGGCAGTTCTTGCATCTCTTCACCTTTCATAGGTTGGATGCTGGATGTTATTTGAGTGTCTGTATAAGCGCCGTCACTCCAACGTCCATTCGTATAACCACCAGTTTGAAAGCGGCGAAGTGTTATTGGAGAGCGGAAGATTTCAAAAGGTGAGGTCATTTTATAACCACCTTATATCGGACTGACTGCACCATTTGCCCAAAATCGATTAATGGTTTTGAACTCTTTTTAATAGAAATAGTTCTTGGAGAGTTGGGAGGAGAGATAATAGCGCGGATCTTTTGTACGATTAATTTGGTCGTCAATTGCCCTATCAATCCAAGTGACGTTTCTGTTGTTCTTTTCCCGGCTATAATTTTATTGTATTCTCCTTGAATTGCTCTATTGATCAATGTCTTATTTTCATCAAAGCTAGTAGACATAAATGGTCTAGCAGGAATGATTTTTGTTCCGAATTCATTTTCTGCTGCTATTTGAGGGATTGAAAGACCCGCTGTTTGTTTCCGCTTACCTTTTACTTGAGTCGTAGTGACGGTTCCTTCTTGAAATCCAACTTTCACATGGGAGCCATTTAGCAAAGCAATTTGCTTTTGGATCTCTGCAAAACCTAAATCCTTATCTTTCACAACAGCACGCATTGATCACCGCAAAGTTTGGGGGTAAATTTGTTACAGTTGAGCCGATGACTGTTCGCTTGATTAAATCCTTGTACAATCTTCCGTATTGAGTAGCGTCTAAAATAGAGGAATCGGGTCCGATAGCTAGTCCAATGGAAAGCTCTCCTTCGCTAAGATTAGTAGCGATGCCAGTTTGAGGGTTTGTTTGTAATTGAAGCCAATGAGCCAAAAGATAAACGTAGGCCAGGATACCACAGCATGATAAGACTTGTTCATTGACTTGGCATCTCAATAAACCGATCATGGTATTGTAGTTAGCTAAAATCATTGGATCTGTAGTAAGAAACTGAGGTGCAATAACAAACAATGTATTAATTATCGTTTGACTTGGTATTGGATCCGAAATGCTCATTCTCTTCTTCCTCTGCTTGATGGGAAATTTTATGAAGTTGTTTTTTAGCTGCGTCTATTACTTTGTCCCTATCTTCACTATCGATAATTCGATTTAGATAAGCATGGTCAAAAATTTGTGGGATGAGTTTCATCATTTCTTTAACGGGTTTTTTGCCATCCGCCTCTGTATCCTGAGATTCAGGGAGAATAACAATGAGTCCTTCTTCAATTCTGAATTGAAATAAAGGGTGAAGGAGGAGGGCTTTTAATTCGCCCTCCGGAATTTCATTGATTCCTGGCATCAGACGACTTGTGAAGTTACAATAGTAGACGTTTTTACCGTTGTACTTAACTAGAGCCATTAGATTCCCTCCCCAATAGATAGTGAAAGTGGGTAATATATAATAATCCCTCCATAACGAGACTCGCAATTGATAATGAACTCAAGTCCGCGCTCTTGAGGCGGATATTGAGTAAATGGCATTGGAATCTCCATTGTGAGTTTGTCAGGGTTCTTCTCATAAGCGATCATGATATCAACGCCTGAAGGACCGGCACCTTTCAATTCAGGAACCCAGTCAACAGTTGTGATGAACGGGTTATTCTGAATAAAATATTCTAAGATAGTTGTATCGCTATTAGCAGAACGAGGGGTTGAGGAGATTAAAGTGTATTGATCGATAGGGAGAATCAATGTATTTGGCATTTCAACCCCATTTGTAAGAGCTACAATACCATTTGACAATTGGTTCATATCGCGTAAAATTTGATCGGGAGTTTTGGTTGTCCAAAGAGTAGAACCTCCAGTACCATCTGCGGGAACAGAAGCTGCTGGAATATTTGGGTTATTAGTTAGGCCAAGAATGTTGGCAGTATTATCTCCGAACCAGGCAAGCTTGTTCACCTTTTGGTCATTTGCTCTTCGAGTGGCGTTGGCTTGCCGTTGGGTAAGGCTTCGCCCTACAAACATCGCAGCTCTAATTTCTTGCATCGAATAACCATAGCTTGCTCCAATAGATTTCACTGGCGTGATGAATTCTTTACCGCGAATATCGCAACGAGGGAAGTCATCGGCATAACTCGAAATGATTCGAGCAAGACCAGTTTCTTCAAACGATTGGTAAGTAATTGATTCTGCACCCGGACCTGCCTCAGTACTAACCGGAATTAGTTTAATGGCTTTTAGGGGAGGGAATTCAATATCGTAAGATTTTGATTTTATGTACTCAAGTTCACGAGCAAAGAATGCTGTCTCTGCCGAGTCGAGATTAACGCTAACAATTTTATTCATTTTACTTGTCTCCTTAGTTCGGCAAGTTGATTTCTAACGTTGCAACAGATCCAGCGGCAGCTCCAACTGTGTATCTTGCAGATGGAAGCGCAATGGCCCTTCCCCCATCTGAATCTGCACGGAATCCACCGGGAAGTAGAAGTCCATTAGCGGCAAATCTCCAATAAACTGGGCTGTCGCTTGTTAATGTTTGCTCTGCTGCTACATAGATACGACCTTTAGTGAGAAGAGAGACGCAATCTCCTTGAAAATAAATCGGATTTCCAAATGATCCGAGAGGATTCAATGGGTTCGGTTTATTTTGTGTTCTTGCACCTACTCCATAGAAAGTATCTTGAGTAGTATTTGTAATAGTAGCTGTGGCTTGCGATGCCCCGCTTGTTACTACGAACGAGTTAACGATAGCGACATTACCTTCAGTTGCTTTCACAGTGATGGTATGGTTACTTGGATCGCTTACGACTGCAGAAGCAATCAGAGGTTGAGCCAAGATTTCCGCTGCAATGGCATTCATTGTAGCTGCGCTGGATGTTGCAAATGTGACAGGAGCTAATGCTACTCCATTAATGGTGACATTGATTACGTTTGCTGTAATCAGATCGGCACTTATAACAATGGTTGATAAATTGGACTGTGGTAAGCGGACGATGTAATCTTGGCCGATTACTTTTGCAAGTCCTAGGCCTACATTGATATTCTCATATGCTATAGGAGATAGGACGTTTTTAAAGCCGGAATCGGCTAAAAGACCTACGCTTCCGACATCCATTAAAAAGGGATAACTTAGTTGTGGCATGGTATTTTACCTCCTGGCTTGAAACCATTTTTCATTTTATCGATCATCGATTGGCGAGCCATGGAAGAATCGACAGGTTGTTGATCTAATTTAGTTCTATATTCGACTGGAACTGCAATGACCTGAGATGGAGCAGGAATCATATCTTCGAGAAGAATATCGAATCTTGCTTGAATATAGACTGGTGGTTGCCCATCTAGATTTGCATTTTTTTGACGAGCTTTAATGACTTCCTTTTTGATGTCCAAGTCGGACATGTCATCAATTCTGGTCAAAGTTTTAGAGTCTAGGACACTTTCTGCAATTTTTTGAAGTTTTACCCGGTCTTTAATGAGAGCTCTGATAAATGCTGAATCCATGTTGTTATATTTGTTATTTTCTTGATTTTCTTTCTCTTGTGGCTTCATGGCAACGCGTTCTCCGTTGGGAGCTTTTACAGGCGTTTCATGGGAAGCAAAAGGATTCTCTTTGGACATGTAGCCCACTTCTTTTTCTTCCTCTACTTCTCCCGAGTCTTCCTCTTTTTTGAGATCAACGTCTCCATTTTTTATTGAGTTAAGTTCAGCCGATAGCTTGTCTTTTTCTTCAGCTATCCTGCTGTTTTCTGCTTCTAGATTTGCAACACGGGCAAGTAACTGCTCAACTTGACTAGCTACATTGTCCTCCATTAAAATCTCATCATCGTCAATTTTGACTTTTCTTTTAGCCATAGTGGCCTCCTCTATTAAGATTTCTTCTGCATCGAAACTATCCAATGCTATTCTTGCTTCACTGCCTGCTCTGGCATTATCAACAATGCTTAAGTGGTTGTATTTGATATTGGTCTGACGAAAGTTATAAGGCTGGTCATTATAATTCCCTTCTTCTGGGATAAGATCGACGGTGTAGCCAAGAGAGAGTTCTT
>JACCDG010448643.1_pt1 | contig 98862 bp, 82 predicted proteins | sample 7442471 | NCBI WGS metagenome assembly JACCDG01 (sample SAMN15323444, study PRJNA562643) | freshwater metagenome | isolation source: river surface water | place: USA:Blue River Watershed | collected 2017-08-17 | reverse complement strand
TGTGAATGTTTGTTTTGTCTTTCTCATTTATTATGTCCAATTAAATTTGTTAGTTATATTAACCTGTAACGGATATATATATCTACAATTTTATTAGATCATTACATTCGTAAAGATACGAATAGAGAAAATAATTTAAGCTTAGCTATTGCTAAGGCTATACAAGGTTTATTTTTGCGTTAACTATAGTATAAGCAAGCTACGTGGATGGGCACAGAAAGGTCTTAAATCGTTTACCGATGCTTTAGGCTTCAGAACAAAAAGAAACACTTTAATTGCTGGTTACAATTATGGAACCAAAGAACTTATTGTTCTAATGGAGTATGATGGCTATACAAATACCGCAGTGTTTTTAGCTTGGATTGAGTTCTCCTTATGCAAAGCTTTAAGACCAAATCAAGTTGTCATCATGGACAATGCTAGTTTCCATAAATCAGGCAAAGTTAAAGAATTAATTGAGCGTGTTGGCTGTAGATTAATCTATCTACCACCTTATTCACCAGACTTGAATCCTATCGAGCACATTTGGGCTAATCTAAAAAGAGTTATTCGTAAAGATACAAATAGAGAAAATAATTTAAGTTTAGCTATTGCTAAGGCTATACAAGGTTTATTTGTGCGTTAACTATAAAAGTAATAATAAACTTGACGTTAAAACATTTTTCATGAAAATCACGCTCTTATAATTTGAGTTACTTGATATTATATTTATAACTATTGGTTGGCAAGCTCGTCATAAACTAACTTACCACGAGCTTTTTGAGATTTAAAAGACAAGAATCTAATTAAATAAAGATTAATTAACTATAATTATTTTGAAGACGAGTTAATATCATAAACCTTATTACCATAAACATAAGTCGCATCAATAATGCGATCATCACCCAACGAACTAATCGAAAATAAATAATCTAAAAGATCATGTGAGTTTTCTAAACGATAGTTTAATAACTCATTTGCAGCAGTATCAATTACAATAAAATCGGCTTCTTTACCAATTTCTAAACTACCAATATATTGATCAAGTTGTAGGGCTTGAGCAGAACCAAGAGTTGCCGAATACCATCGAGTTAACGTCTCTAATTTAAATGAATTTAGCATTGCTACTTTGTAAGAATCATCCATAACACGTAACATAGATAAAGTATTTCCAGCTGCCCAATCTGTAGCCAAGGCAAATTTAGCATTTTTCTCAATTGCAATATCATAACGAAATAAACCACTACCTAAATAATTATTACTCGTTGGGCAATTAGCCAAAATAGCACCCTTATCAACCATACGCGACCATTCGCTATCCGATAAATGAATGCAATGCCCATAAATTGACTTATCATTAACTAAATCATATTTTTCATAAACTGCTAAATAATCATCTGCCCATGGAAATTTAGCTAAGGTATCTTGAATTTCATTTTTATTTTCACACAAATGACTTTGGATATAAACGTCTGGGTGCGTATGAACAAAATCCTGACAAAGTTTTAGTGTTTCTTCAGTACAACTTAAGGCAAAACGCGGAGTTAAAGCATAAGAAATACGCCCTGTGTTATGCCACTTCTGATATAGCTTCTCACTAATTTTCATACTAGTTGCTGGGGATGTAATTAATTCATCATTTCCATCAGTCATAATAGTATTTCCCATAATTACTCGCATATTATATTTATGAGTAATTTCAAATAACACATCAGCACCATCGTATGAGTTTGGCAAGTATGCACAAATTGAAGTTGTTCCATTTTTAAATAATTGATTTAATAAAATTTCATATTCACGACGAGCTGAAATGTCACTTTTAAATGCAACTTCACTGGGAAATACGTAATTGTTAAGCCAAGTTAATAATTTTTCACCATAAGCACTTACTGCTGAGGTTTGCGTTGCATGCATATGCGCATCAATAAAACCAGGTGTAATCAATTTATTACTATAATCAACAAGCTTGTCTTCAGCTGTAATTTGTTCTTTGACAACACTATAATCACCAACAGCAGTAATTATGCCGTCTTCAACACCAATTACACCATCACGTAAAAAAGTAAATTGATCTTCATCAGCAAACAAACTATCAGGAATAACTCCTTGAAGATTAGCCAAAGTTGCAGTATGATTAAAAGTAAAAATTTTGCCACGATAAAAAGTTTTCATAATTAATAATCCTTAAAATATTTTGTTTAAATGTTTCTTATTTAATTTTTGCAGTAAAGAACAAACTGCTAATAAAACTCGCTGCTAACACTGCCACTAGAACCGACAAACCAAGGTTGTAATGATGCCAAGCTTGCTGAATAATTGGCTGGTCTAATAAATTGTATGGAGTAACCCCTGAGTTTTTAGGCAATTTATATGAATTATTGCCAATAATCATTCCAATACCAGGTTGCAACACTAATCCCGCGAACAAATACGATATAGTTAAAATTAATGAATTACCTAGCGAACGTAAACCAACATCCTTAAATGCAACTTGTACTTCTTGAAAAGCTAACATTCCACCACCGCAACCAATTCCGAACAATAACTGACAAGTTGAGCTGATTACAAAAGCTTCATTTGTTGGAAAACGCACATATAAAGTTACAATCATCGAAATCAATAATAACAAGCTGAAACTAGCTGCAATCAAGCGATTACGTTTATATTTAGTAGATAAAGTTCCTGCAATTACCCCACCAATAGCAATCCCTAGTGGAATCATACCGTTTAAAATAATAGCTTTTTGTGCTGGCATTTGAAAAATAACTTCACGATATTGAACATTAAATAAGTCAGCATACGCCAAAATCGTGGCAAAAATTCCTGCAAAATAAACAGTTGCAGCAATAAAACGTTTGTTAAATAAAATAGTCTTTAAGTTTTTAAAAAATGAACTATCGCTTTGCTCATTTCCTAATTGAGCTTTATTCGGTAAAAAGATAAAAATTAAGATTGCAGCTAACACCAGCAATACTCCAATCAAATTATATGCTGATTGATACGAATAAGCACTGATCAAACTACTACCAAAAATTGCAATTACTCCGGCAGAAATGTTACCGACACTTTGACTCAATGAAGCAAAAAAAGCAAACTGTTTGGCAAACTCCATTTCCACAATATACAAAACTCCAACAAAGGTACATCCAAGCCCTAGGCCAATTATTATTCGAGATATAATTAACAAGCTAAAAGAGTGAGTATTGGCAAAAATAAAAACACCTGCTGCGGCAAGTAATGCAGACAAACCTAATAAAAGTTTAATTGAAACTTTATTGATTAAATAACCAGAATAAAGTTGCGAGAAGGCAAAAACAGCAAAAAAAGTCCCCGATAAGATTGCAAGTTGAGTATTACCCAAGTTATTGGCTAACTGAATTGGTAGTGCATATGCGCCAAATAATACCGAACTCATGATACTGATCATAAACAAAAACTCGGTCGAAATCCAACGCAAGTAACTTAATGATTTCATAATATATCCTCCTAAATTAATTGATTATCAAGAGCATACTTACCTAACGATAAGCATACTCGTAGATTTACCCTAAGGTAAATTATTTCATTTTATTACCCATAATGTAAGTGTGTGCAACTGAACGATCATCGCCGATAATTTGGAACGCAAATAATAGATCGCGGATATCTTCACTTTGTTCAGAACGAATTGCTAAATCTTGTGTGCTAGCAGGGTCTAGAACAATAAAATCTGCTTCTTTACCAGCCTCAAAACTACCAACATAATTATCAATAGACATGGCACGTGCAGCACCAAGGGTTGCTAAATAATAATTCTCTAATGGATCAAGCGGTTCAACATTACGTGGATTGTCTGCAAAGGCCTTACGTAATTGAGTTACTTTATAAGCTTCACCCATTGTTTTAAGCATAGATAATGTAGTTCCTGCCGCATAATCAGTACCCATTCCAACTGTCGCACAATAATGATTTGCTTTTTGTAAATTAAATAAACCACTACCTAAAAACAAATTTGAGGTTGGTAGAAAAGCACATGAAGATCCACGAGCGGCAATTAACTCAAACTCATAGTCATCCAACCACACACAATGTCCCATAATTGTTTTATCAGTCATTAATCCATAATGATCATAAACTTCAGTATAGTTCTTTAACCCAGGAAATAATTTCGTAACCATATCCCCAGATTCTTTATTTTCTGCCAAATGCACTTGAACATGAATATCTGGATAATCTTTTAAAAGTGCTTGCGTTGCTTCCATCTCAGCAGGACTTAGTAAATAAGCGGAGCGCGGGCTAACTGCGTAATTCGTCCGACCACGACCATTCCAACGCTCAATCAAATTTTTATTAAAATCATATACTTCATTTGGTGGCAAACAAGCGTATTCAGGAGTATTCACATCCATATAAGCACTACCACAAATAACTCGCATATTGCGCTTTAAAGCGGCTTCAAACAATGCATCGGATGAATTTGGAGAAATTGTTGCAAAAATTGCAGCACTAGTCGTACCATGTTTAATTAACTCATCCAAATACAAGTTAGCAATCTTGTCTGCATACGCACGATCAGCTAATTTTCTTTCAGTTGGAATCGTATATTTGCCTAACCACTGAACTAATTGTTCACCATATGAGCCAACCATTTCCATTTGTGGGTAATGCACATGTGAATCCATTAACCCTGGTGTAATCAACTTACCTGTGTAATCAACGATCTCAACTTGTGGGTATTGAGCACTTAATTCATCAAAATCACCAGATGCAACAACTCGACCATCTTCAACATATAACACACCATTTGAGAAAAATTGATAAGCATTTTTATTGAATTTTGGATTATCAGTGAAATAAAATACAGAACCTTTATATCCAGTTAATTTCGTGTTATTTAGCGAGTTAATCATTTTATTTTTCCTTTAAGAAGTTGTTTTGTTCAGAACGTTATTCTAATTTTTAATCAGAAAAATTGGTACTGGGTTTTTGCACAGGTACATAAAACCAAAAAACTATTTTAATTATATATCGCAAGGATAGAAAAATATAAGTATCTGAATAAATTAAACTTAATACCAAAAATATCGTAATAAATTTCTGGTAGGAATTCTGGATTAAAAATGTATATTAAAATTTCTAAGATTATAATTTACCATTTCTATAAATATATCCATAGAAGCCACCACCGTTAGTTAACACACTGAATAATATTGATTCTATTAATAATTTAATAATATATTACTAATGATAAACTAATTTTAAAAAACTAAGTTGCTATTAAATAAAGTGTGTAAAGAATATCTGTAACATGGAATTGATCAGCTTAAAAACTTATTAACACTGAGATAGTAGAATTATTTTGAAGAGTTCTAAATTAGACCGAATAACAACATTATATTGCTTGAATAATTAAATTATAAAATGCAGAATTAAAATTATGCTCAATATAATATTTTACGTATGAATATAGAGCAATAGCGCAATCAACAAAATAGAATATGACTTTTAATTGATTAGCATTTTATTGAACTCCAAATTTTATTTTGAAATCTCCATAAATACAATGCTGATATTCAACAACACTGAATTCCATAAAACATACGTGAGCTAACCTTAAATGAGAATTGATCTAACCTTGCAAAGATTATTGCATTATATTTTGTACAACTTTTGTAAACCATTGCACCATGATGGTCTATTCCACAAAAACACCTGTGCAAAAACCCAGTTTCAATATTTGGTTAAAATCTAGATAATTATGGCTGTACAAAACAAATTATCTAGTTATCTAAAAAAGGAACATCATGAAAAAATTAATTATTGCATTACTAACTCTTACAAGCTTAACTGCATGCAATAGCGGTGGTGGAGAACAATATAATAATCAAAATAATCATTCGAATACTATCAACACTACTACAATAAACAGCCAATCGTTACCACAACCAATCCCGAATGTGCCAGCTGGTTTTGAAACTGACAATGGACTTTGCCAAGCACGAAGTCAAATGAATGGCACAGGAAAATTCTATCTTTTAGTTGGAACTGTCAGTAGTAACCCAATTTATCAAGATGGCGCAATGCAGAAAAGCGTTGAACTATCTCATACCCACTTCCATGTTTTAGCATTGGGCGAAAGCAATCCAGAGAATTATTATGATGTGGCCGCAGACAATGTTTTTGCCGCTGGCTATGATCAAGATCAACCGAACAAATTAGTTCCATCACCATTAAATTCTTTAGTTCCAGGCACAGAAGTGGAGTTATGTGGGATTACTTATGCGGATAAAAACCCACAAAGCGGCTTAATTTCTAATGGGATTCACTGGGTACATATTGCCAACCAACAAATGACAGAAGGTGGCTGGACTAAAATAATTAATCCAGATGGAACAATTGGCGACAACTTAGAAAACAATACCGAGTATTTGTATTTATGGTCTTCAGCCAATCAGCAATAACTTATTAAGAACGAAGTATTCATAAATCAACTACCAGATCAGATCCAAAAATAAAACATTTTGAAATATATTTATCATATAAACTAAAGGAATAACTATGAGAAAAAACCTACTTCTCACTTCAGCCCTAATTTGTAACGCTATCTTGGCTAGTGGTTGCGATGGAGATAAATCAAATAACACGACTAACTCACAAAATTTACCGACACTCCAAACAACTGCAACATTAGCAGTAACGGCACCTGCTGGTTGGGAAATATCTAAGGGTAAAATTGCCATGGGTACCATGGAAAATTTTTGTAGTATTACTACATCTGCGGATCAAGAAGCGTGTCCTGCATACAATCAAGCGGCAGACCCACAAAGTGGTAAAAACAATCTACTCTCACTGTTTACTTATGCAAATGGTGATACTAGTTCAGGAATTTCAGATAACAAAATCCAAGCATTGATGAATGAAGCAAAGTATTTAAATGAAACCAAGCACCGACCATTTATTCCAACTATCGTAGTCTATACTGCAAATCTTAGCCAAGGTCCAAGCTTAACTGAAGCCGACTGGAGTACTAACTTGGTATTTTGCCTACAAAACTTCTTAAAGACGTTGGTAGATATCGAAAATAATAGTTATACTCCACTAAATTCATCTGGAACTATTGCCAGTGTTTTAATTAACCCTGACTACATAATGGAATTACAAAAAGTTAGCAATAATTACTCTCCAGAATTATTGCCTTATATAAATGGAAGCATTGATATTGATATGCAATCAGCACTGGAAGATCCAAACATCATCAGCTACTTAAAAACTTTGGGTATAACTGCGCCAATACCACCACAAGTTACCAATGACTTTAATGGTTACAATTATTTTCTCAATTGGGTCATGCACAATGTAAAAAACATTTCATACGCATGGGTAGCTAACTCTTCTGGGAATCAACAATATGGACATCAATATATTCAAAATGCTCGGTATGGCACACCAACAGATGACTGGTTTCCTGATGCAAAGACCTTAACTGGACAAATTCAAAGTAATATTAATTTTCTTAAAGCACATAATATTTTAAATACCGCAGATCCAGTTTTAACACCGAGCTTCATGGCATTTGACAAATATGGTGCCGATGAATTTGGTGCAGACCCAAGCTTAAATTACACTCAGCAATATTCTCTCTATAATGCAGCTGATTGGAATGCATCACTAACACTGATGAAAGGAATTAGTCAGGGACTACCAATTATGCTATGGCAAATTCCAGGTGGTCATATCCAGAATGATGGCACAACAAGCACTTATAATACTGATGGTGATTATGATTACCAATACTTCTTTGGCGATGCTAATTTAGAAAATCTAGCGTCATACGGTAGTCCAATTAATGGTGCAGCACATAGCGGCTATGAAATTGAGACAAATCAAAGTATTTTGGATTTCCTTAAAATGCCTGTTGGGGCGCCAACTAATCAGCCATATTCATTAGCGCAAGATAACACCGATAGCCTGATTAATGATGGAGTATTTGCAATTATGTGGGGAGCTACCAATGCTGCCGTTGGGGTTATTAATGTTGATGGTACATCCCCATCGGCAAGCAACCAATGGCTAATCAATCAAATTAATCAATACTACCAAACGCATTAAATGCTAAGCATACCGCAGTATAAAATTAAGCGCACACTTATTGTATAAATTCATTAGGCATGATTACGTAAAATATAAATCGATCTTTCAAAGAATTATTTTTGACTGGCAACTACATTTGTACCCTCATGAGAATTGATACAATTAAAAGTGCGCTAAGTAAACCTGTGCAAAAACCCAGTTTTAATATTTTTAGCAAATGACTATAATACCGTCTATGCAAAACAAATATTTAATCGAGGAGATTTTTATGAAAAAACTACTTATCACACTTTTGCCACTAATTATATTGACTGCTTGTGAGGGTGATGGAAATACCAACCAAAATCAAACAAACACAGCACCAACTAGCATGACACAGCAAAATGCTCAAACAGATCTGGATTCGACAACGCTTGGATTTGCTGCTAAATTTACGGCACAAAAAGCAAACCTAGAGATTGCCTTCTCGCCATATTTTGAATCAAATAGCCAACATAGTGCTACTGAATGCGCAAATGCTCAAGACATTTATGCCACAACTATAGCTCCGATAATAAAAGTTAGTGAAAGCTCTACGTTAGATAGTTTATGGAATAGTGATGAATATTTTAACTGTAATGCAGGAATTACCAAGCTAGTTGTAGCATCAATTGCTAGTGCAAAACAATCAATCCGTGCGGCAGTGTATGACTTCAATAATCCAGATATTGCTTATGCATTAATCGAAGCAAAACGTAATAATCCACAACTGGATATACAGGTAATTGCCGACAAAGCCAACTTAACTGATACTAACTCAATGATTGCAGTTCTACAAAATAACAATATCCCAGTCTATATTGCATCGGCTTATGCAATTATGCACAATAAATTTATTGTAATTGATAACCAATCGGTTGAATATGGTAGCTTTAACTATTCAACTACTGCCGCAACCAGACAAGCTAACAATGCAATCTGGATTAATAACAGCAATATTGCCGCGAGCTATAGCGAACGTTGGAATGAAATTCGTGCCAATCAAGCTACTAAAATCTACCAAACCACTCAGTCACAATATTCTGAGCAGCCATATAGCTCTGGTGTAAATGTAGTTGCTAGCCCTAAAACAGAGATTACAGGCAAACAAATTTATAGTTTGACACTCGATAATACAGATATAGATAGCGTACATAATTTGGTGAATACAACAAATAGCATAATTTGTCCAACATCAATAAGTGCATTAGGAGCAACTTGTTTATCTAATTATGCCTATTATGCTCAAGGAGCTAATCATCAAGACTCTCCTTTTTACCAAGCAATAAATAACGCTCAAACGTCAATTCAAATTGCAATCTTTACCTTCACCGACAAAGCTCTCGTGGACGGTTTAATTGCAGCTAAAAATCGTGGCGTACTTGTGCAAATTGTAGCGGATTATTCACAAGGTACCCAACCTTATAGCACCGCTGGATTTGAAAAGTTAATTCAAAATGGAATTGAGGTTAGAATAAATCAATCATATGAATTATTACATAATAAGTATATGATTGTTGATGGTAATACTGTCGAAACAGGAAGCTATAACTATACGTCTTCAGCGCAGACAAAAAATGCTGAGAACTACCAAATTTATCATAACAATACGGAATTAGCTAAACTTTATCAACAAGATTGGCAAGCAATTTTTGATCAAGGTTATCCTTATCAAACGCCTGCACAATAAAATTTGCTTTAACAATAAAGAACAGATTTCATCAAGGCGGCAATACAACAAGCTCCGCAATTGTAACGACTAGAATCTGTTCTTTTTTATAATATTTATTATTTTAATAACTAAAATTAATCAGATACCCGACCTAATAAACATCAATATGTCCAGCAGGCAACTTCACATTTACCATTAGATCCTGTGGAATAACCTGATAAAAACCTAAGCTAATTAATTTATCATATAAACCATCACGGGTATAAACATCAAACTTAATTCGCAGTTGATTGGCAAAAACCGCATCGATAGCACTTTTAGAAATAGTTTTATTTTCTGCGGTTGAGATAACACTAGCTATTTCTTGACTCGTCAAGCCATGAATGAAAAGAAAAATAACCTGTTTTTCGCGCTTACTTAAATTATACTTTCTAAAGTTAGTATTAACAGAAAAATCATAAACATTCAAAGCTTTAAGAATACTAAACTTCAAATTGGTATACAAAATTTTGCGTAACTCAACATACAAACCAACCACCTCATCATTATTTGAATTAACTAATGGCTTCTTATAAGTTGTATACGGTTGCACAATACCATCATAATAATTGAAATTAATTGAGTAATTTGGTGTCTTAGTACGCACAATTTCTTCTTGCTCTTTTAAAGATTGCGATTTAAAATACTGCCCTAATTCATCTGGCAACCCACTATTACCCACCTCCGCTTGCACTCCACGAACCTGCCGATATTGCTTACTGCTAAAAACAACAATCTGACTCAAATCATAAATCGCAATCGGAGCTAAGGAAATTAGCTGATCCAAATCACGATACTTACTAATTACGCACTCAAGATATTCTGCATTAGACACCATCGCTAGAACCACTCTAATAAAATAAAAGTTATAACAATAATTTAACACCTAAATTACTCAATGCTAGACTTCACATTATAACCAACGCTATATTAAATAAGATTTAATAATTTCAAATAATTATAACACATCTATCTAACTTCATGAAAAAACTAACAATTATGAACAACTTTGAATTTAATTCCTGAATTTTAAGCAAATTGCATATCCACATGTAAAATGCCATCTTCAGTCAAGTAATCATCACTGATCGCTATAAAACCAAATTGTTGATAAAACTCCTGTAAATATTTTTGTGCCGATATAATTATAACTGCATCAACATAACGACAACTAATTTCAGCTAAGACTCTCGAAATTAACTCCCGCCCCACCGTTTTATTACGCTCGGTCACCGCTACACAAACTCGCCCAAAGTGAACCACGCCATCCAAATTCGGTGCCAAAATTCGCGCATACGCAACTAGTTTCGCATCACTCCGGAGCATTAAATGTAATGCAGTTAGATCTTCACCATCCGCATCCAAATAAATTGCCTGCTGCTCTAGAATAAAAATTTGCTCTCTTAATTGAATAATCGCATAAAGCTCAGTTACGCTCAAATCATTAAACGCTTTTAGCTGCCAATCAAACATACTTATAGCCCCAAGAAATTATTAAAAACAAAGCTACGCTAATAAAATACCCTGGTGTAAAACCAGGGATCTTCAGAAATCTAATCAAATAATGAATTAACGCGTCATCGCATCAAAGAAATCACTGTTATTTTTGGTAACACGGACCTTATCTAATACAAAGCCACTGGCTTCAATCGGCTGTTTTTCAGCCAAATACTTACGCAACACCCACATTTTTTGTAGCTGTTCTTTGCTTAATAATAACTCTTCACGACGTGTTCCAGAATTCAAAATATCCACGGCTGGGTAAATACGACGAATGGCAATATCACGATCCAAATGCAATTCCATATTACCAGTTCCTTTGAATTCCTCATAAATAACATCATCCATCCGCGAACCAGTTTCAACTAAAGCGGTTGCAATAATTGTCAACGAGCCACCTTCCTCAATATTTCGTGCAGCACCAAAGAAACGTTTTGGACGATGCAAAGCATTTGCATCCAAACCACCAGTTAAAATCTTACCAGAAGCTGGTGCAACTGTATTATATGCACGAGCCAGACGCGTAATCGAATCTAATAAAATTACCACATCACGTTTACTCTCAACCAAGCGCTTAGCTTTCTCCATAACCATCTCAGCCACCTGCACATGGCGCGTAGCTGGTTCGTCAAACGTTGACGCCACTACTTCACCTTTAACCGAACGTTGCATCTCAGTAACTTCCTCAGGACGCTCATCAATTAATAACACAATCAAATCCACTTCTGGATGGTTGGTAGTAATTGAATGCGCAATATGCTGCAACATTACTGTTTTACCAGTCTTTGGTGGCGCAACGATTAAACCGCGTTGACCTTTACCAATCGGTGCAAATAAATCAATAATTCGTCCAGTATAGTTTTCTTCACCTTTAATATCACGCTCAAGATGAAGTTGTTGATCTGGGAATAATGGAGTTAGATTTTCAAATAAAATCTTGTGTTTGTTAGCCTCTGGTGCATTAGAATTAACTTTATCTACCCGCACTAATGCAAAATACTTTTCCCCATCTTTTGGCATCCGAATTTCGCCATCTACGGTATCACCAGTTTGTAAATTAAAGCGCCGGATTTGACTAGGACTAATATAAATATCATCATGGCTAGCCAAATAAGACGTATCAGGTGAACGCAAAAACCCAAAACCATCTGGTAAAACCTCAAGTACACCACCGCCTGAAATATTTTCCCCTTGCTCTGCAACTTTGCGCAAAATAGCAAAAATCAAATCATGTTTACGTAAGCGGCTCGCGCCTTCAATATTATATCCAGCAGCCATCTCAAGTAATCTGGCAACATGAATATCTTTAATTTCGGATAAATGCATAAAAAACACCATAAAATATTAATTTAGAACGTTATTAGTTTCACTTGGTCGGAAAGTTTTTAAACACCTTAGATTTATTGTTTGATTTTAAACTATTAGGGGTAATTATTTGAGACGTTTTAGTATAGACTATAAGTGAAATAAGAATAATTTTTTTGATTGTAACTGTGACAGTAAAAATGGTCACCTAACTCAGGTAACCATTTTAATCTACTTTAGATATTGCTGTCAATAAAAGCTGCTAACTGACCCTTAGGTAGCGCACCAACTTTAGTTTCCACTAATTCACCATTTTTAAATAATAAAAGAGTTGGAATACCACGCACGCCATAAGTTGCTGCCGACACGCTGCTATCATCAACGTTAACTTTAACAATCTTAATGCGACCAACATATTCATTCGCCAAATCTTCCAATATTGGTCCAATCATGCGACAAGGTCCACACCATTCAGCCCAAAAATCGACTAACACAGGAAGTTCAGATTTTAATACGTCTGCTTCAAACGAAGCATCAGTAGCATAAACAACATTACTCATTTTTTTAATGACCTTTAACAAAATTTTCGTAGCTATTATAACATAACATAAAAATTAAATAATTATTTTTCATGGGCATAAATTATATATCAGGAAAAATTTATGCCCATGCCAAAACTATTCGGTATAACTTTCTGGGTTCTCATTTTTATGTTTAGCACGATGATACGCCAAACCAGTTCCAGCAGGAATTAAACGTCCCATAATTACGTTCTCTTTCAAGCCACGCAAGTAATCGACACGTCCAGCAACCGCAGATTCAGTTAACACACGTGTAGTTTCTTGGAATGATGCTGCAGAGATGAATGAATCGGTATTCAATGATGCACGCGTAATACCCAAAAGAATATTTTTATATTCAACAGGTGCTTGACCCTCAGCAATCAAACGATCATTTTCATCCAAAATTGCTGAACGTTCTGCTTGCTCACCTTCAAGATAGATATTACTATCCCCAGGATTCACAATTACAACACGACGCAACATTTGACGTACTACCGTTTCGATATGTTTATCACTGATTTTCACACCTTGTAAACGATAAACCTCTTGTACTTCATGAGCGATATATTTCGATAATTCTTCAATTCCACGCATCTCTAATAACTCATGCGGATTAACTGGACCATCAACAATCGCTTGACCACGTTCAACGTACTCACCATCATTTACCAAGATGTTTTTATCTTTAGGGATTGCCAAATCAATTTCTTCACCACTTACAGCAATGATCTTAACTTTATGTTTACCTTTAGTCTCTTTTAAGAAGCTAATCGTACCAGATAAAGGAGCTAGCATACCAGCAGCTTTTGGAATCCGTGCTTCAAATAATTCCGCAACACGTGGTAAACCACCAGTAATATCACGAGTTTTCATTGATTCTTGAGGTTTTTTCGCCAAAACATCACCAGCACTTACCGCTTGACCATCACGTACGGCAATAATATCACCGATTTGGAATGAAATAATAACTGGTGCATCAGTACCAAAAATCTTAATTTCATTGCCATTTTCATCAAATAAGCGTGCAATTGGACGAATGTTTTTATCTTTCGTTTTAGCACCTTTAACTTTTGATGGGTCAATAACTTTAAGCGCCGTTAAACCAGTTACATCGTCGGTTTCTTTAACAACAGTTAAACCTTCATCAACGTTCTCTAGTTGAATAGTACCTGCATGCTCAGAAATCACTGGACGAGCATGTGGATCCCAACTAGCAAGTTTTTTACCTGCTTCAACTTTTTCATCAGGAGCGATGTGTAAAGTAGAACCATAAGGAATTTTATGCTGTTCCCGCTCACGATTATGTTGATCTAAGATCACCAATTCAGCTGAACGTGATACGATAATTTTTTCACCATTAGGTTTAGTTACATAACGTAATTCTTTATACCCAACTACACCAGAAGATTTAGCTTCAACTTGACTAACTGCAGCTGCTCGTGATGCAGCTCCCCCAATATGGAATGTACGCATAGTTAACTGTGTACCAGGCTCACCAATTGACTGTGCTGCCACAATACCAACTGCCTCACCCACATTGACACGATAACCGCGTGCCAAATCACGACCATAACATTGTGCACACAAACCATAGCGTGTTTCACAAGTTAATGGTGTCCGAACTTTAACTTCGTCAATATTAGTTTTTTCAATAATATCAACCAAATCTTCATCAATCAAGCGACCAGCTTCAACCACAATCACATGATTATCTGGGTCAACTACATCTTCAGCTACAACGCGACCCAAAATACGATCACGCAATGATTCAATTACATCACCACCTTGAATAATTGAACGCATTACCACACCATTGGTAGTCTGACAATCATCTTCAATAATCACCAAATCTTGTGTCACATCAACTAAACGACGCGTTAAATAACCCGAGTTAGCTGTTTTCAATGCCGTATCTGATAAACCTTTACGTGCTCCATGGGTTGAAATGAAGTACTGTGATACAGTTAGACCTTCACGGAAATTCGCTGTAATTGGCGTTTCCATAATTTCACCAGATGGTTTAGCCATCAAACCACGCATACCTGATAACTGTTTAATCTGAGCAATTGATCCCCGTGCACCAGAGTCCGCCATCATGTAAATTGAATTAAATGAATCTTGTTCAACTTCGTCACCATTGCGGTCAATTACTTTTTCTTTTGATAATTCACTCATCAAAGTTTTAGCGATATCATCACCACAACGACCCCAGATATCAATTACTTTATTATAACGTTCACCTTGAGTTACCAAACCTTCGTTATATTGCTGAGTAATAGCATCAACTTCTTTTTGTGCATTATCAACTTTAGTATATTTAGCAGGTGGAACATACATATCGTTCACACATACCGAAATACCGCCACGAGTTGAATATTGGAATCCAGTGTACATCAATTTATCGGCTAAAACTACCGTATCTTTAATTCCACATTTACGGAATGAAGCATTGATTAATTTTGCCACTTCTTTTTTCTTAAGTGGTTTATTAATTAATTCAAAATCCAAACCTTTTGGCAAAATTTGCGCAAGAATAGCACGTCCAACAGTGGTTGTACGACGTAGGGTATGGCTCATAAATTCGCCATTACCATCTTTGTAATATTCTTGTAAGCGCACTGTGACAATTGCATGTAAACCAACTTGACCAGTTTGATAGGCACGCTCTAACTCTTTAAAGTTAGCAAAAATTGCGCCCTCACCTTTATCATTAATTTTTTCACGAGTCATATAGTACAGACCCAAGATAATATCTTGTGACGGTACAATAATTGGCTCACCATGTGCTGGTGACAATACATTGTTTGAAGCTAACATCAATGTACGCGCTTCCATTTGAGCTTCTAAACTCAATGGAACGTGCACTGCCATTTGATCTCCATCGAAATCGGCATTGAATGCAGAACAAACTAATGGATGTAATTGAATCGCTTTACCTTCAATTAAGATTGGTTCAAAGGCTTGAATACCTAATCTATGTAATGTTGGTGCACGATTTAATAACACTGGATGCTCACGAATTACATCCTCCAAGACATCCCAAACTAATGGATTTTCTTGCTCAACCATGCGTTTTGCATATTTAATTGATGAAGCCATGCCCAACAATTGTAATTTATGATATACAAAAGGTTTAAATAATTCCAATGCCATAATTTTTGGCAAACCACATTGGTATAAACGTAAAGTAGGTCCAACCGTAATTACTGAACGACCAGAGTAATCCACCCGTTTACCCAATAAATTTTGACGGAAACGACCAGATTTACCTTTAATCATTTCAGCTAAAGATTTTAATGGACGTTTGTTAGCACCAGTAATCACTTTACCGCGTTTACCATTATCAAATAATGAATCAACTGCTTCTTGTAACATCCGACGTTCATTACGCAAGATAATCTCAGGCGCACGTAGTTGAATCAATTTACGTAACCGATTATTACGATTAATTACACGGCGGTATAAATCATTTAAATCTGAAGTTGCAAAACGACCACCGTCCAAAGCAACCAATGGACGTAATTCAGGCGGAAGAACTGGAATTGCATCCATAATCATCCACTCAGGTTTCATTTCTGAACGTTTGAAACCTTCAATTACTTTTAACCGTTTAGCCAATTTTTTCAAATTAGTTTCAGATTTTGTCGTTGCCATTTCTTCTTTAATAGTAACAACTTCACCTTCAATATCAATTGCTTGTAACATCTTACGAACAGCTTCAGCACCGATCCCAACATCAACTTTATCGCCTTCATCATTTTCTACGATAAAATTATATTGTTCAGGCGATAAAATATCCCCTTGTTTTAATGGTGTTTTACCATCTTTAGGATGCATCGGTGGATCAACTCGATCCAATACTTCAATTACCGCGTATGCTTCAAAATACAATACGTGTTCGATATCGCGTAATGGCATATCCAAAACCATACCCATCCGTGATGGTAGTGATTTCAAAAACCAAATATGCGCAACTGGTGACGCTAATTCAATATGCCCCATCCGTTCACGACGCACTTTAGAGAGAGTTACTTCAACTCCACACTTTTCACAAACTACACCACGATGCTTAATGCGTTTATATTTACCACACAAGCATTCATAATCTTTAACTGGGCCAAAAATTCGAGCACAGAATAAACCATCGCGTTCTGGACGCAAAGTACGGTAATTAATGGTTTCAGGCTTTTTAATCTCACCATATGACCATGAGCGAATTTTATCAGGCGAGGCTAAACCAATCCGAATATGGCTACCATATTGTTCATTGCCGTTTTTACTCTGATTAAAGAGATTTTTAAACATAGTCTCTACTCCAAAAATTTTATCTTTGGGCTGCGCTAATTATTTAGCCAGCCACCTCAGTACCAACATCAAGTTAGCCCCAGTGAATATAACTGGAGCTAACTTTAAAGATTTACTGAGATTTAATCTTCCAATTCCATATCTAAACCAAGTGCACGTACCTCACGAGTCAAGACACGGAAGGCCTCAGGCATTTGTGCTGAAATTCGATGATCACCTTCAAGTAGGCGTTCATACATTTCTGTACGCCCCTCAACGTCATCCGATTTCACGGTCAACATTTCTTGTAAAATGTATGACGCACCATATGCTTCTAATGCCCACACCTCCATCTCACCGAAACGTTGTCCACCAAACTGAGCTTTACCACCCAATGGCTGTTGCGTTACTAATGAGTATGGTCCAGTTGAACGAGCATGAACTTTTTCATCAACCAAATGATGTAGACGCAGAACATACATATAGCCAATAGTTACTGAGCGATCAAAAGCTAAACCAGTTCTACCATCATATAACGTTACTTGACCTGATTCAGGCAAACCAGCTAATGCCAACATGCTCTTAATTTCTGATTCTTTAGCACCATCAAAGACTGGAGTCGCAAATGGCACACCTTCACGTAGGTTATTTGCCAATTCAGCAAACTCAACATCATTCAAAGTATTTACATCTTCAGGCTTACCTGACAAAGTATAAATTTGATCAACAAATTCTTTAACTTCATGCAAATTACGCTGTTCACGCATCATGCGATCAATTTTATCGCCTAAACCTTTAGCAGCTAACCCCAAATGAACTTCCAGAATTTGTCCGATATTCATCCGCGATGGAACCCCAAGTGGATTTAATACGATATCAACCGTACGTCCATCTTGCATGTACGGCATATCTTCAACTGGTAAGACTTTAGATACCACACCTTTATTACCATGACGACCAGCCATCTTGTCACCAGGTTGCAAACGACGTTTAACCGCTACAAAGACTTTAACCATTTTAATCACACCATTTGGTAAATCAACACCTTGGTATAACTTGTCTTTTTGCACATTGAAACGCGCTTCTAATTCGGCTTTTTTCTCATCAATTGCTTTGCAGATCATTGTTAACTGTTCATTAACAGTTTCATCTTTAACATCTAAAGCTAACCATTCACGTTTAGATTTATAAGCATCTAACATCTCAGCGGTAATTTTACCTTTTTTGGCAACTTTAAATTCTTGACCAATTAACGTTGATTTGAAACGTTCCGCCGCATCTTCTTCGATAATCTTCATTTGATCTTTAATATCTTGACGTAGACGGCTTAATTCAACTTCAATATTTTCTAATGAACGTTGATCATGCTTACTACCATCACGATTAAAGACTTGTACATCAATTACCGTACCATTAATACCAATTGGCACACGTAACGAAGTATCTTTAACATCAGAAGCTTTTTCACCAAAGATTGCACGAAGTAATTTCTCTTCAGGCGTTAATTGAATTTCACCTTTAGGAGTTACTTTACCAACTAAAACATCACCTGGATTAACTTCAGCCCCAATGTGAATAATCCCACTCTCATCCAAACGCGCTAATTGATTTTGCGACAAGTTTGGAATATCGCGAGTAATCTCTTCATCACCCTGTTTAGTTTCACGCGAAACAACCGATAATTCTTCAATATGTACCGAAGTATACACATCACGTGCAACTAGATTTTCTGATACAAGAATCGAATCCTCAAAGTTATATCCATTCCATGGCATAAACGCAACCAATACGTTTTGACCAACAGCTAATTCACCTTTGTCGGTTGCAGAACCATCAGCAATTACATCATCTTTAGCAATTACATCACCAACTTTAACAATTGGCTTTTGATTCACACAAGTATTTTGATTTGAGCGCTGATACTTAATTAAATTATAAATATCAATCCCTAAGTCATTGCCTGCAATTTCTGCTTCATTAACTTTAATAATAATGCGATTACCATCAACATAATCAATCACACCACCACGTCGAGCAACAATTAAAGTTCCAGAATCAATTGCCGCCACACGTTCCATACCAGTACCAACCAATGGTTTAGTAGCACGAACACACGGCACACCTTGACGTTGCATATTTGAACCCATCAATGCACGATTGGCATCATCATGTTCCAAGAATGGAATTAACGATGCTGCTACCGATACCACTTGATTGGTTGCCACATCCATATAATCAATTTCATCTCGTGCAACTAAGGTAGTTTCACCCTTTTTACGCGCAAAAACTAATTCATCAGCAAAGCTACCGTCTGCATTCAAGCGTGCATTTGCTTGAGCAATAACAATTTTATCTTCATCAATTGCTGATAAATATTGCATTGTATCAGTAACTTTATTGTCAATTACTTTACGATATGGCGTTTCTAAGAAGCCATGTTCATTTGGACGCGCATACACTGACAATGAGTTAATCAAACCAATGTTTTGACCCTCAGGTGTTTCAATTGGACATAAACGACCATAATGTGTAACGTGAACGTCACGCACTTCAAAACCAGCACGATCACGAGTTAAACCACCTGGGCCAAGTGCTGAAATACGACGTTTGTGCGTAATTTCAGATAATGGATTAGTATGATCCATGAACTGTGATAATTGACTAGTTGAGAAGAAATCTTTCAAGCTAGAAGTAATTGGTTTAGCACTGATTAATTTATTTGGTAATAAATCTTTTTCTTCTAACGGTTGAGTTAATTTATCTTTAACCGCTTTATCAATTCTTGCAAGACCAGCACGGAATTGATTTTCTACTAACTCACCAACACCACGAATCCGACGATTACCTAAATGATCAATATCATCAATTATGCCACGACCATTGCGTAACTCAAGTAAAATTGCCAAAGACAATAAAATATCTTGACGACGTAATAAAATTACATCATTTTCGGGCTGTTCAATTTCAGTTAATAGACGTTTATACCATTGTGGAGTTTTAGGATCTTTTTCATTCAAGTAAGTACGTGAATTAAATTTAAAGCGTCCAACTTGTGATAAATCATAAGTTTCAGGATTGAAGAAAGTCCGCGTAAATACTGTATTTGCAATTTCTTCGGAATATGGTTCACCTGGGCGCATCATTTTATAAATCTGATGAATTGCATCAGTTTGATTATCAGCAGTTTCTTTCGAAGCTTCTTCATCGCGTAAAGTATCTGCAATGTAAGAACCATGCTCTAAATCATTTACATATAAAGTTTTGATTTCACTAATTGAGCTAATTAACACTTGGTTAACTAATTCTTCACTCAAAATAGTATTTGATTTAGCTAAAACTTCGCCAGTATCTAAATCAATTAAATCAGCGCCTAAAATACGACCATCTAACTCTTCAACTGGAACTTCAATCTCAGTTAAACCAGCTTTTTCTAAATCACGAATATTTTTAGTTGTGATTTTTTTATCTTTAGCAACAATTAATTTACCGTCATTATCTAAAATATCAACGCGTGAAGTTTCACCTTTTAGACGCTCAGCAATAATTTGCTTGTAAATACGTCCACGGCGTAAAGTATAGGTATCTTTATCATAGAATGCATCCATGATATCATCACGAGTATAACCAATAGCTTTTAATAATAACGTAATCATCATTTTACGGCGTTTATCAATACGGAAGAATACCAAATCTTTAGCATCAAACTCCATATCCAACCAACTACCGCGGTAAGGAATAATCCGTGCCGAATAAAGCAATTTGTTAGCCGAATGATTTTTACCATGGTCATGCTCAAAATAAGCACCTGGAGAACGATGTAACTGTGCAACCACCACACGCTCATTACCATTGATAATGAAAGATGCAGTATCCGTCATAAACGGAATTTCGCCCATATACACTTCTTCTTCTTTACTATGTAAGATAGTCTTAAAATCAGTTTCACGATCAAAAACCGTCAAGCGAATCTTAGCATGCAATTTCCCGGCATATGAAACACCACGTAATAAGCATTCACGAACATCAAAAAGAGGACTATTTAAACTATAACTAATAAAATCTAAGCGTGTTGAACCGTTATTGGAAATGATTGGGAAAATATCGGAAAAGGCTTTCTGCAAACCAATATTTTTCCGCATAGCTGAAGTAACGCTGTTTTGTAAAAATTCTTCATAAGAATTTTTTTGCATTGCCAAAAGGTATGGAACCTTTAATGAAGCAGGTTGCTTGGCAAAGCTTTTACGGATGCGTTTTTTTTCTGTGAAAGAATAGCTCATATGTAAAGCTCCGAAGTCTAATGGTGAAGGAAAAAAAGAGAACAAAAATAACTACTTAGAGTCAACCAATAATTATTTTAGTTTACTTTAGGTGAGCCAAATATTCAAATACGGCAAAAGAGGTAACGATATTGTCACCTCTTAAGTATGAATTTTTTGATTAATTAAATCAATTATTTCATTTCAGCAGTAGCGCCAGCTTCAACGATTTTCTTAACTAATGCTTCAGCATCAGCTTTAGAAACGCCTTCTTTAACCGCTTTAGGAGCAGCTTCTACTAAGCCTTTAGCTTCAGCAAGACCTAAACCAGTAATTTCACGAACTACTTTAATTGCAGCAACTTTGTTAGCGCCCGCGCCAGTTAAAATCACGTCAAATTCAGTTTTTTCTTCAACAGCAGCGGCAGCAACAGCAGGACCAGCAGCAACAGCAGCGGCAGCAGAAACACCGAAAGTTGTTTCCATTTCTTTAACGAATTCTGATAATTCCATAACGGTCATTTGACCAATAGCTTCAATGATTTCTACTTTAGAAATAGCCATTTGAGACTCCTAATAAATCTTTTAAAAATTAATAATTAAACCAATCAACAAGTTACTAAATATAAACTCGTTAATTAAGCAGCTTCTTGCTCTTTTTTATCTCTAAGTGCAGCAACAACACGAACAAAGCCAGCAGGTACTTGTTGCATAACGCCCATAGCCATAGCCAATAATTCATCACGGCTAGGCATAGCAGCCAATTGTTTAACACCAGCGGCATCAAGCAATTGATCATTATACATACCAGCAACGATTTTAACTTTGCTATCCGCTTTTACAAAGTCACTGATGACTTTTGCTGCAGCAATTGGATCATCTGAAACAGCGTAGATCAATTGGCCAACCATTTGGTCTGCCAACGGAGCAAATTTAGTACCTTCAGTTGCGATACGAGCTAATGTATTTTTTACTACATGTAAAAACACATTTGCTTTACGCGCTTGCGCACGAATCACAGTCATAGTTTCAACAGTTACACCCGCATATTGTGCGATTACAATTGTTTGAGCAGTACTAAGCGTTTCAGAGACTTGAGCAACAACAGCTTTTTTGTTTTGTAAGTTTAAACTCAAAGCTCAACTCCTAAACTTTAGTGGTTTCAATTCGATTTATTGAGTCAAATTATTTATATAACTTTTGTCTTTTTTCGAGATTGCCACTATCTGCGCAGGATGTTTTTCAACAATTAAGCACCTTGATAAAACCAAAGTTACTCCCACGGTCTTTGATAATGATAAGACTTGCGCCTTACCCCCTCTTAACGTAAATAAGTTATCACTCTTAAATACGCATTAAGACGATAAAATTAATTACCGTCTAAATTCAATTATTTTGCAATAGTAGCAATCTCAACTTTAACACCGATACCCATTGTGCTAGACACAGTAACGCGTTTCATGTATTGACCTTTTGCCGCAGCAGGTTTTGCTTTTTGCAAAACATCAGCCAAAGCAGCCATATTTTCTTGCAATTTATCAGCCGCAAATGATGCACGACCAATAGTTGAATGGATAATACCATTCTTGTCAGTACGGTATTGAACTTGACCAGCTTTAGCATTTTTTACTGCTGTAGTTACGTCTGCTGTAACAGTACCAACTTTAGGATTTGGCATTAAACCACGTGGTCCTAAAATTTGACCAAGTGTACCAACAATACGCATAGTATCAGGAGTAGCAATTACTAGATCAAAATCTAAATTACCTTTTTTAACTTGGTCAGCTAATTCTTCCAGACCAACGATATCTGCACCAGCCGCTTTAGCTGCCTCAGCTTGAGGACCTTGTGCAAAAACTGCCACGCGAACTGTTTTACCAGTACCATTTGGCAATACAATTGAACCACGGATCATTTGATCACTTTTACGTGGATCAACACCAAGGTTGAAAGACACATCGATAGATTCATCAAACTTTGCAGTTGCAGCAGCTTTAACCATTGCGATCGCTTCATCAGCAGCAAATAATTTAGTCGCATCAAAGCTAGCTACAGCTTTTTGTTTTTTTGTCAACTTAGCCATTACTTAACTCCCTCAACTTCTAAACCCATACTACGTGCAGAACCCGCAATAGTACGCACCATAGCATCTAAATCAGCACCAGTTAAATCAGCTTCTTTTGTTTTAGCAATCTCTTCGATTTGCGCACGAGTGATTTTACCAACTTTGTCTGCATTTGGACGTGAGCTACCACTCTTAATTCCCGCTGCTTTTTTCAATAAAATTGATGCAGGAGGAGTTTTCATCACAAATGTGAAACTCTTGTCTGAGAATGCTGTAATAACTACAGGAATTGGCAAACCAGGTTCCATTGATTGAGTTTTTGCATTAAATGCTTTACAGAATTCCATGATGTTTAGACCACGTTGTCCTAGAGCAGGACCAATTGGAGGTGATGGATTTGCTTTACCAGCACCGACTTGTAGCTTAATGAAGCCAATGACTTTTTTTGCCATTTATCGAGACCTTTAAAATGGGTATAACGCCAATACAAACAGACACTTAGTCTAAATGCGTAAGCTCCCCGAGGGTTATTAATATTTTTTGAGTTGGTAATTATAGCATAAAGTTATATGCTTATCAAATAAAAATGGTATAGAACTCAGTCCTATACCATTTACAACTCATTAAACTAGAATTACCGTTTGCTAGATGCACGATTTTTAACAACGTTAACATAGCCAGAGTCAGCTAATAGATTTGCGTAAAAACTTCCCATTGGTTTAAATTTCGAGCTAATTTTTTTTAATATTTTTTTCATGGTTCTCAATCCTTTAATATTTATTTATTAATTTAATTTTGGAAATTAATTATTAATAATAAAACCCTTTAAATATCATGCTAACAAAAAATATTAATCGCTCAATAGCTTGGTCTTATATTAACTATATTGTAGTAAATCCAAGCAACTTAGCGCTTAATAACATATCTCAACAGATTGTTTAAGTTTTATTTTTAGTAATTATTAATCCAGTAAGACCAAACTATACCACACGATAGTGCGCTGCAACAAATATTTTATTATTTGTCTTATTCTATGAATAACAATCAGGCTATTACACCATAAACAATCCTCAACCTCGACAAAAAAGCAACTATGCCACAATCCCCAAATAAACAGCAGATACATTATGCTAAAATAATTGACTAAAAAGCTCAAATAGCCACTATATAAATATTTTTGACACACTTAAGGTTGCGTAAATGCTAGTATATAAGCGAACAATATTCATTTTGCTATTGACGATATTCCTATTAAATCTAATCGGTGCAGTTACCACCTATAACATTCTACGCAACAATGAGCGTAATCGAGTAAACATCGCAAGAACACAACAGACTAAATTATTAGCTGCGACCGCAACTGCACTAGATGAAAAAATTAAAACAGTCATCGCTACTGCGAATAGAACTTCTCAGTTATTTATAAATTCTGGATATTCTTATCCCGTAATAAGCAAACTAATCAAGGAGAATAATCTTTGGTTAAGTGACGGGATTGTCGGGGTCGGAATTGTGGAGGCTACACATCAAAAAAATCAATCATTTGGTGTTTACTGGGTCAATCGAGGCAAATTTATTGAATCATCAATTTATGACTCAAACTATAAGGATTTATTACCTGAAAATATCTGGTACAATAACATTATTCAAAACCACTCCCAGCAGTGGACAAAACCATACTATGACCCATCATTAAAACAATTTATTATCAGCTATTCAATTCCAATCTACGACAAATCGCACAAAAAATATAGCCACATACTTGTCGTTGACTTGGATATGCAATTATTTGACAGCATTGTGTCACAAAATATTGGTGAAAAATATACTTCAATCGTTGACTCACATGGTGATTATATTTATGACAGCAACATTGATAAAATAATTACAGGTGTAAATCTCGGACATAAAGACTCTAATAACAACTTAATTGATCAACTAATTTATAATAAATTTCACAATAGCAAATGTAATACCACTTGTCAGACAGTTTTTCATTTAGATAAAGTTCCACATCTTGCAGTTTACCAAGACCTAAAAAACGTACCATGGATGATTTTTGCTGATTTTAATTACTCACAATTACAAGCATTAAATAGAACATCTGACAATCAACTAACCATGATAAATATTGGTTTCACAACTGGGACAGTAACTTTTTTAATTATGCTCCTACACCTAATCTTTTTAAAGCGTAAAAACTCAATCAAAATCTTATGGCAATGTTCATTAATGATTACTTTAGCATTGGTAATTGGGATTGTTCATGCTTGGCAAACATCAACACAGCTTTATTATTTATCAACAGATAAAGCCATAACCAATGCTGAAACCCTACAAAAGTACCTTACTCCATATAATGAACTAGCTAGGCTTAAAAAAACCGAATCAATTACCTTAATACCAACCTCAATCATGGTCGATTCAATTGAATTTTTAAATTCTTATAATATTCAAATCACGGGTCACATCATGCAACGTTACCCAAAATCTCTTGAAGCTGAACGTGGAATTAAATTTAATGATGGATTTGATATCAAGATAAATCAAATTAATGAAGAAAAGTTCAATACTTACGACGTAATTACTTGGTCATTCCAAATTAAAGTCCGAGAAAATTTTGACTACACACATTATCCATTTAATCAAGGTAATGTTTGGCTCGCCATGAGCCCAATTTCACAACAGCGCAACTTGCTATTAGTGCCAGATTTTGTTTACTACAATAGCCTCACTGATATAAACTCAGCAAATGGAATTGCCAAAAATCTAATAATCCCAGGTTGGCATATCCGAGGAAGTTATTTTACTTACGAAAATGATAGTTCGCGAATGCTAAATGCAGTTAATACTTATCAAACAATTGACTTACCCACACTCGCATTTAATGTGATTGTTGGCGCGGCATTCGGTGATGCACTAATTACTACGATTATCCCACCCTTAATTATAGTTTTAATTTTATTTGTAACATTAATGACCATTAGTCGCCGTAAAAATAAATTTATTGAATTCAAAGTAGCAAGCATCTTAAGCTCTAGTAGCGGAATGCTATTTACCATTGTCTTTACCCATGTCAGCTTAAGAAATAAGCTAACTTCAGCGATTATGTATATTGAATACTTCTACCTACTAATGTACATAGTTGTACTACTCATACCGATCAATGCATTTCTATTTGCCACTAATCGCTATAAAACGATTAATTTTGGAAATAATATCATTGTAAAACTATTATTTTTCCCGATCATCACTTTATTAGTATTTATAATTAGCTTATGGAGATTTTCGTAAAATCCAAAATACTTCAGCTTAAATTAATGTCTAATAAAAAATGAACCTGCATTATAACCTTCAGAGATTACTTCTATATGCAGCGTTTATCGAAGTAATCTATCACGGTAAAATATTAACACACTTAGATTAATCATCAATTTGACAATAATCAAGCTTGCTTTCTAAAAATGTACATTTCATATCATAATGATGAGGCGATGTAGCATAAAACTCTAACTCAGTTTGCAACTTACCATCATGATTATCATGATCAACATCATAAGGCTTACAAAATTGAGTGATTTCAGCAATTGTTGAATTAACCGTTACATGATAACTAGCGCACATTATTTTGTCTTGTGACAAATTAACCATTTGATCAGCGAAAACAAAACCACCACTTGCCAAGAACAATCCAACGATGAGTTTCTTCATTATAGAATAACCTTTATAAAAGATAAAAGAAATCCAGCCCAATAAATATTTTTAATGGGCTGTAATAAAGTTTTCAAATAGAGTTAGGGATTAATTTGATAGATAAATTAATAGATAACCCAATGTCCAAGTAAGAGCTGTATCATTAATCGTATTTAAAGATGTCAACTGGCTTGAACCAAGTTTTAAGCTACCATATAAAAATTGATTCATATACGTCGCATTAGCACATTGACCAAACAGATATTTATTACCAGGATAAGAAGCTTGCATATCTGTCCAAGGTAAATTACATGTTCTATTAATCATCGGAACTAACTGCGTCGGAGTCTGAGTGATACCCCAGAAATCTAACGCATAGTAAACGCTACTTAAACCAATAAAGTTATTACTTGAAAACCCAGTTTGTGAACTCATTGTGCTTAATGATTCACCGTATTGACCAGTTACAGCGGCATAATTAGACGTACATCCAGAGAAATTAAATGCTCCAGTAATGCTTGCAGAAGTATAACCAGTAGGATAGCACTGACCTTTAGTCGAAGGATTTAACGCTTGCATTGAGGCAACTGCTTGATCTTGACCAAGACCCAAATAACTAATTGCATAAACATTATAGGTTTGACCATTGATTGTAGTAGAAACAATATTTGAACTAGACACAGAGCTAGTAGAATAAGCTACTTGTGCTGATGCTCCACCAACTTCAACGATACCGTTAGTAGTTTGTGCACCATTAAAATTATTCTGTAAGTAGTTTACATCTACCCATGAATAAAGCCCCTCATCTTGGCCAGTAATCGTACCAACATCACCAAGAATTAAACCATCATTCACAATTGTATTTGTCACATATTGATAAATAGCGGTTTGAGCAGGTTCTGATATAAGTCTCATACCCGCAGTACCCATAACACTAGCACGAATCTGCTGTGGCGGTATACCGTAAGTAGTATTCATAAAGCTAATTGCACTATCCAATAATGGCTGAATGCCGACACTACCAGCAGACTCTGGATTATTCTTAAATGTTGCTAAACCAGTTTTATTACTTGATTCAAAAATATCAGTAATTGCCGGCAAACTAGTACCTGAATTAACTTGATAAACATAAACTCGGCTGCCACTACTTCCAGCATCAACTACCATTTGGTATGATGTATTATTAGTAGTTGAACTGCCACCAGAATTACATGCAGCTAAAAACATAGCTGTAGTAGAAAGTATACATATTGAAATTAAATCTCTCTTACAAGTTGACATAATAAAATCCTAAAAAATAAAATCATCAATAAATCACATTGTTCAAAGCAGATTAAATAAATTCACCTCAGCTGCTTACACCAATTATATAATCAACAACAAATTAACAACTAATGTTATAAAAACACAATAGATGGCTAGTATAGCAAGTTTTAGCAAAAGAATACAATAAATACTCCGCTTAGTAATAATAAATCTACATCTAACGCTGAATCCTTAGTTATAAAAATCATATTGCAATAGTTCAAATAGAAACCACGCACTAAAGCGTGGTTTTTTAGTAACTATCTCACTTTACATTAAGAGTAAAAGTATGGAAGTCATCAAATGTCCAAGTAACCGTTGGTCCGTTTTGGAATTTCAGGCTTTCAAGTTTTGCACCAGTATCAATGGCTAAACAATCATTGGTCATACACTGCGGAGCTCCCAACCATTCATTTTTGAATGAGTCAGAAAGAGCCCCACCTTCTTTCAACCATGTACGCATCGTCCAAATATAAGTGTACCCATCTGCAGCGGTATAGCGCATAAAAGTAAAGAAACCTCCGGCTCCAATCCGGTCAAAATCATCAGAAGGATATTGAACAAGATACGTATTCGCAGCAGTTGGACTTGGCACAAAAATATTACGTACTCCTTCAATAAAACCTAGATTAGGAGAAACCATTTGACTCTTATTATAATTATTTTCAGGAGAAAATCCAAAAGCATTTATCGCTACATTTCCATTTGCTGGCACAGCAAAATTTGTGGCAACAGGAACGCTAATTACTCTACCAATGCTTGATTGATTTGTCCAAGGGAATGCTTCAATAGCACCATAATTATTGCGACTTTTGCCATCTGCAGTAAAGAAGCGCTCAGGAACTGGAACACCAAGTACGTTGGCGATATTGTTGTCAATTTCAGCATTACTAGCATAACTGATTTTTTTGCCATCACGTGTTGGGTGCTCGTAAGCGTACTTAGACTTAATGATAGTACCACCAAGAGTATAATTAACTTCTAGATAACGTTTATCAGCGTCAGTATACCAACCAGTCACGTTAAAACCTTTCGCCCTTAAATTACTTACCAGATTAAATACTGGCTCACTATCTCCAACTGGTTTAGTAATGGCTATTTTTGGATTCATCTGCTCAATATTTTTTTCCAAAGCTGCAAAGTTACCAGATTCAATTACTTGGATAACTTTTTTATCTGGACGATTATCAATTTTATATACTTTGTATACGTCGTTATAGGCATATGCCATTTGTTTTGCCAAGATAACATTTTTACTATACATGGCAACCATAATAGCATTACATGCTGCTCTAATTTCTAAGACATTACCTGCAATCTTATCCGGATTACTACATATCTGATTTTTTTTAGCAGTTGAGAAATATGTCGAAATAGTCCCTAAATTAACTATTGCGTCATATGGAGCATCATCGGTATACAACTGACCATTTAGTATACCTCTTAACTCTGGATTCTTGGCAAACGCTTTATCGAGACTCCCAAAAGAACTAACCATTTCATTTAAAGAGTTATATTCTTTGCCATCTTTACCTCGTGACGTCAGCAACGCTCGTTGATAATTCCCTAACCATGTGGTCAATTTGATATCATACTTATCAACATCGGTCTTTTGTTCAGTTAATTTATCGGTATTATAAGTTTGCTCAAACTCTTTTAACTGATTCTCTAATCCTACTAACTGCGTTGAAATCTCGCCCAATTTAGTATTTACTACGGCGAATTGCTCTGCCATAAAGTCTTTAACATCTTGGTCATCACTTGGACAGGAGGCAGACTTAGCTGTTTTAGCTGCAGTCGCTACAACATCTCCTATCATAGGAATTAAAGATAAACCATCCATTGCAGAATCTAAAGTCTGAGAACAAAGTGCGTCTTTAACTGGGTTAGCCTCAGCTGAGGCTGGTGCCGTAGCTCCCACCATTGGACCATTTGCTTTCGCCAGTGTACGTTTTTTTGCCATTACCATGTTTTTATTACTTAACCGGTTAGTTGATGGGTTAGCTGGAATAGTCTTATTTTTAGCAAATTGGTCTGCCATAGATTTAATAACTTTAGCTTCTTGAGCTGTATTATCTTTAGAGTTACCCATTAAGTCAAGGTAATAATCTGCTAATTCTTGGTATGGTGTAGCACTTAGTGTAGTAGTTTGAATATCATTATCAATACGAGTGTACGTGACTTTAGGATTCACAGCCCGAATCTTATTCATGACATAAAGCCCCAAACTATCCATATTGGCACCAATATTGTATAGCGATGCGTTAGCAGGTAAATTATCCAACACCAAAGCCGAAACTAATTTACTATTATTATAAAAGAAAAACGTATTACCCTTAGTCATCAATCCTGGCAATACACGTAACCAGCATACAGCACCAGCAGCACAGGTTCTACCTGCGGTACTGGTATATAAAACTTTACCCGTTTTATCTTTTAGTACGGCAGAAGTTAAAATACTCTTTGTATCATTAACTAAACCAACGTACGCTTTATTAGCAGCCTGTGATGTTTTACCTTTATTAGCCGCCGCCGCTGCGTTACCTTTAGTATTTACGTTACCATCATCACCAACATTCTTCCCCAAGAAATTATCCCAAAAAGAAGCGTGTGCATTAAAAGCAATCGCAGAACAAAGTACAGCTAATAATATTTTTGGTTGCCCAAGTTTCCTCATAATTATTTCCTCATCATAAATAAAAATTAATACACGCTAAATTATTTAGTAGCCAGTGCTACCTTGTGACGTTATTATTATATACTGTTGATTTTATTACAATAGATAATTTTGTCTATCCACAGTTTCAAATCAACTTGACTAATTAAAAGCATAATTCCATGCTGCCGCAGTAGCGCTCGAAAGACACCTTAACTGATTATAGCTTTTAGTTTTAGCATCATATTGGTTAATAATTAAACTACCATCCGTTCCCTTAACTATTTTGTACATTGGAGGAAACATGGCTGTATTTTGTGCCAAATTAGCAGTTGCCTCAATATCTGGCATAACCTTTTTCATTTCTGTAATATTGAGATCCACATTGGCATTTTTACTTACATAAGCATTATATACCTGATCAACTGATTGCTGAACTACGCTCAACGCTCTTAATTTGTTATCTTTGTTCGCAGGAGTATAAAAATTCTCATCACCAGTTCCAAACCAAGTTTCTCCTTTACCATTCACCAAAGTTAACCCAGTAGTACCATCTTGATCATGCATTAATTTAGTCAAGAACGAAGCAGGTCCTTGACCCAAATTTGCACAATAATTAACAATCTCTACTCTCGGTGTCCGTGAATGTCCCGTAGCAAAAAGATCGGTTAGAAAGTGATCTGCATAACCTTCAACAAAATAAGCATACTTAAGCTCCTCAGCATTAGTCGCTTTACTGGCGTACTCTAGAGCCAATGTATGACCAGCAACATAAGACTTAACCGCATTCTCACCAAAATGATCATAGTTGTACTGTGCTAATTTTAAATAAAGACCAGACTTTAACAGCGATCCAGCCGCACCACCCCAACCACCAGTAGCTTTATTATATTCATAATTATATTTATCTGGCACCACAAGAGTAGAACCTGTATCTACAAATTTTTGTACATCATTAATTACATTACTATAAACAGTAAAAACAGCAGGAATATAATCCTTATACTTATCAAAAGCCGCTAAATTATTTTGGAATGTAATCGCTGGAGTTAACGAAGATCCAATTATTTGTTTTGGTTCCCCAATAATATCTCCACCTAGCCAGAAAATATCCGCAAAGCTTAAATTCATCTGCCCGTACGAAGTCTGTAATGATTTTACAATTAATTTATTCCCATAAATTTTGTCAACGCCACCTTGGCTGGATGGAAGACTTAATAAAGCATAAGCCCCCAAATCAAAATGTTCTGGACTATCAAACTGTAATTCATGACCACTTTGTAGTTGTTTTTGTGCTATATTCTCAGCAAATATACTACCAAGTGGATTTAACAACATTCCTAAAATTGAAAATTGTAAAAGAGTTCTTTGTAATTTCATGATAAATTCCTGAGAAATTCTAGTTAATAACATAAAGCTGAGTACCATTCACCAAATTATACGAAACAAAGTATAATTTGCCTGTCTGTTTATCCACATCAAGATTGATTAATTGGCTACCAACTGTTAAAGAATTCTTAGCAACCTTACAGCCCCATTCATCTGTTGAATTGGCTGCATCACTAATCTGACAAAGAGCCAAATGGGGTGTTTGATTGCTGCCGCTACGATATATCGCCAAAGTATAAATATTATGATTATAAATAGTAAACTTTGGCATTGCTTCAAAACCTTTGCTGGCTAAAGCCACAAAATTTTCACCTATTGGCGATTGACTTTTACTATCTAGTGATAACCTCACCAAACCGTTGTCATTCTGATTTATCGCAATCATCTCATTCCCATCAACCGTAAATGAGTCTTGCCATGATAATAACAATTGATTATCTTTAAATAATTCTTTACTGCTATTTTCTGCAAAACCAACCAAATTACTCGCATAATTAGCGTAAATCATTCCGCCAGAAAAACTCGCAGACTTAAGTGCGAACTGTGAAGAAGACTCATATGATACGGGGTAATTTCCAACACGATCAAAGGAAACAGTCGCTCCAGGTTTATATTTCAGCCAAGTATAATCATATACACTCCCATTTAAATATGCAACTGGTACATACAATGTAGAATCATCCTGATTTACAACCATATCTCCGATCAATGAATACTGATGATCATTAGGAGTATTTAAATAAATGGTTTGATAACTACCAGAAGAGCTTGCATTTTTGTCAATTTGAGCATAACCAAAAGTACTTTCTTCTTGGTCCGCAAGTGAGAGATAAATACTACCATTACTTACAAATAAATTATTAACACTGTACTCAGCATTAAGTGCTACACCAACCTTCGTATAACTAAAATTTTCATATTGGACTTCTGTTGATTGATTACTACTATTTGCAGCACTATTGCAGCCATATAATAACGCACTCAGAACAATTACAATTGCTGAACATTGAAAAAATTTGATTTCACTCATCACATTTTATCCTTGCATAATATAGAATTTAGCTAACTACACTTACCTATCAAACACCTCAAACAGATAAACGTAGCATAAAAAGCTCAAGTTACCTACTTTAAATACTTTGTGTAGCTAATAATTACAGATTATAAGTTCTTAAGCGATTATTCACAATAGATGATTTTGTCTACTCTGATATTTTCGATATTATGTAGCAGTTGCACAAAGATAGACAAACAAAAACACGATATTAAGTCGTGTTTTTGTTTAATGTTACATAAGAAAATTGTTTTGACGAAATAACTTATAAAGTAAAGACTGAGGTATTAACTATAGTATTTAATAATTCTTTGCTTAATCGAAGAGGATATATCTGATTTTAATTCTATTAATTCGTTATCCAATTCTCCCATTTTTTTTAAAATTGATATGCTTTTATTTTCATATTCTGAAAACAATCTTGCAAAATCAGCATTGCCATTTAACAGCACCTCTGGAATAGGTAAATTTTTAATAATTGGTTGAGCTATGTTTTTTTGACATGCTCCAGAAGCCATTGAGGTTAAGTATTTTTGTACTTCAAACAGATTTATGTAATTAGAAATAATATCCGCACTATATCCTTCTCTTATTTTTGAAGTAATAACAAAACCAGATGCGACATAGGTTTTATCCTCAAAATTAAACGATGGATGATTAGTGGAAATAGCTACGCCAATTGTACCTGAACGAGTAATTAAAATCATATTTTTTTCTAATTCAAAGAAATTAGTAACTTCTTTGACTTCATCAGTTAAAAAATTTTGATTTTTTGCAATTAAACCATACTCTTTTATTTGAGAAACAGATAAATACAATGTATCTGTTTCTTCCATTGAGTAATAATCGGTTTTTATATTCATTCCATTTTGTATTTTGTCAAGAATAGAACCTAATGAAACCCAAGTTATTTGTTCGTTTGAAAAAAAATTATCCGCTATTTTTATGTTATGTTTAAAATGTGTGTCACAACGAATAGGTGAAAATAATGTTAAATACTCTACTGAGTTATGTTCTTCGATTATTGCCATATCTTGTACTCCTTAATTAAACCCAAAACTGTTTCTTTATCTCTCTCATTAATTTTCTCCCACGCATGAGAATATTTAATATTATAAATCTTATTATCTTTGTTATCATATACACTTAAAAGTTCATTTTGTTTATCTTTTGAACCCTTTTTACCTGCTTTATAACCTACTTCGCTTACTGAGAAATTATAAAATTCTAATTTTTGAACATTTGCAACTTTATGAAGACACCAGCGTTCCTCAATATTTTCAATAGTATTTTTTACAGCTTTTTTTATATTATTGTAATTATCCTCTTTAAAAATATAGCCAGTTTCAAAAAAAGGTAGTATAACAAATCCAGTTTCAAACTCATTTAAACATCTCTTTTCAAGTTGCTCTAATATGTTTTTAATATTATTAGGTTTTCCTATTTCATTTTTTTTAAAATTTACTTTTGATTTTTGAGTAGGTAAAATATTATTTATTTTAGCTGATTTCTCTTTAAATTCGATACTAAATTTTCTCCATAATTCAGTAAATTTTTCTTCTTCTTTTTCTGTTTTCTTGGAAGCGAAAAGTAAACTAGTATTGGTTGGTGTATGAGGTAGAAAAGTATGCATCGGTAATGAAACTATCGCTTTAATGTTAAAGTGCTTATACAGAAAAAATCTACCATCTATGTCATCTTCAACTGAAAAAAAACTTTCTGGTAAAACAACACCAATTCTTCCTTCTGGTTTAAGTAATTGATACCAACGTTCTAAAAAATACGCTTCAGATTTACCTTTAATTTCAAAATTATTTTGAAATTTTTCTTTATTAACTGGTACATTAAAAGGTGGGTTTGAAATAATAAAATCAAACTTGTTTAATGATGGTTTACTATAGTAATCTTTTTCCTTGGAGACCTTTGATGATAGAATGTTTACTGCACCAGTAATTTCAACACTTTCATAATCCTTAAAACTACTTAAGCCATCCGCGTTATAAATGTTTGTGCTTCCATCACCATGCAGGATTAAGTTAATTTGACACGCAGTTGCTAACACTTGTTCGCTATCAATACCATAGACGTAATCTATAACCCACTTATATGCATTCTTATCTAAGATATGTCTATCAATAAAATCTTTAACATCTTCATCCCCACTAGATATTTTTTTGTGATTTTCATTAATATATTTTTGAACAAAATGCATATAATTAATTAAAAAAGTTCCTGTACCACAACTAGGATCAATTACAAATGGTAATCTATAACGCCTATCTTCCGTAGGGTTTTTCAGTCTTGATTTTACTACCTCGTCAACATCCAAAACTGAAAGTATAAACAATACAATATTTGGATGAGTTAAAAATAAACCCTTAGTTTGTTTAAATGCATCCCTAATGACCATTTCATAAAATTCGCCTAATATATCAATATTCTTATATCTATTTTTGTGAAATGAAAAACTTTGAAGTAATTCAATACATTTAGAAGCCAAAGAGGGTGAAAATTCTTTGAAATCAATTCCTTTGATATGAAATAATTCGATCGACTTATCCTTAGATAAATATTCTCGAAAAGCTTTCCGATACAACAAATCTAAGTTGTTAGATAATTCATTCTCAGATTGTGACTTTCCGCCAATAAATCTATGTTGAAATCCATATGGCATACCTAGATTCGTTTTTCGTTCATCATATATTTTAGCCAAAAGAATTTTGTTAAAATTTTCAAATTTTTTATTATCCTCTAATGTACCACCCCAAATAAAATCCCAAAGTTGCGACCATACTCTTTTAATTTGATTAATGTTAAAGTTGTCGTTTAAATCTCTAACGTTTTTATCTAAATTAACTTCGTCACCAGCTAGTTTTACATAAACATCATGTATCTGTGGTTTTACTCCGTGTGAAATTAAATCTATAAAATGTGGTGTTCTCCCTTGTTTTTCCCACTCCTTATATGTCTTTGTGATTTTTGTATCAATACCGATACACGATATTGGGAAATGTTCTTTATTTATCGGAACATCAACCGAAAGATGAAAAAGATACTTAGCCTTGTTATATTTTACAATATTTTCAAATGGATCAAATAATTGTTTTTTTATTGAGTTATCATCAGTTCCCAAAAAATTATGTATTCGTTTTACTTCACATAAAATTTCAATAATACCATTCGCCCCTGATTCATTCTTTATGCAAATATCTGTTTCAACAGCTCTTACTCCTTCCTCTCTATGACCCCCAATGGTAAATGAATTTTCAAGCTCTATAGTATTTGAAGCATAGCCATATGTTTTAATTAAATGTAGAACTATTAAGGCTCTAGTAATTTCTTCATCTGTAGGCTTTCCTGATATTGTTTCGTGACATATAATATTTTTTGTATATGATAGAATATCTAGTTCTTTATTATATGTAACATATACCATATCTGGATCTAAAAAATTAATTGCATTATAGAATGCAATTCTTTCTTCATCAGTAAATTTATTATTAGTCATTAATTTTCCTTATATTTATGTTTATTTTAAAACTCTACAAATTCAACTCTTTTACTCCAATAGCATCCATGCATTGCATAAAGAACATCATGCTAAATCTACCACGATTTATTTTATTCACGATACTAGAGTATGTCTCTGTTACACCTATTTTGTCTAATCTTATCACCAATTCAGTATAATCAACATCATTTTTAACTAAAAGTGATTTTAGCAAATTAGAACATCTTTTTTCAAACCCCATACTACTCCACCTAAATTTTAATTAATGTCATTATTATATCATAAGCTATACATTTATCGCATAAATGATATTTGGTTATTGACTTAATATCGCAAATATGATACAATTACTTCATAAGTGAAAATTAAATGGAATACATATAATGGCACAACATTTTTTATTAACTGCAAAGGCTAGAACTCTGTCGATAGCACGTTTATTTAAAATGAATGATGATGAAGCACTAGAATTGTTTAGTCAGATTCGTTGGAATAAAAACGACGGTAAACCGATTTGTCCTGCTTGTGGTTATAAGGATAAGATATATACCATTAAATCTCGTAACCAATATCGTTGTGCTGATTGTGATCATACATTTAGTGTTACATCAAATACAGTTTTTGCAAATCGCAAATTACCATTACAACATTACTTAGTAGCTATTGCGTTATTCACTAATGCAGTTAAATCATTGTCTGCTTTGCAACTATCTCGTGATCTTGATTGTCAATATAAAACAGCTTGGGTTATTATCCACAAAATCCGTGAAAGTCTTGTTGATAATAGCAAAATTCAATTAAATGGTGTTTGTGAAATTGATGGTGTGTATGTAAATCATTACATCCGTCCAGCTAATAGCATTAATGATAGAATAGATCGCAGAAAGGCTTTAACGCCAAATAAGCGAGTAATTATTTCAATTCGTCAACGTCATGATGAATTAAGACAAGGTGCTAAGAAAACTTTAACCTTTGTACTTAAATCTGAAAATAGTCAAGCGATACGCAAATTAGCATTAAAACACATAAAATTAGGTAGTCAAGTTCATACTGATGAAGCTACTGCATATGATGATTTACATGCATTCTATGATATGAAACGTGTTAATCACCAAGTTGAGTATTCAAGTAAATCTGGTGCATCTAACAATCAATGTGAGAGCTATAATTCACGATTTAGAAGAATGCAAATCGGGCAGGTTCATAAAATTGACAATAAATACCTCGATATTTACGCTAATGAAATTGCTTACCGTGAAGATACAAGACGTTGGAGTAATGGAAAAATATTTAATGATATTTTACTAAAATGTGCCAATAGTCCTGTACCACATGATTTTTCAGGGTATTGGCAACTAAATAAAAGATTTGAAGAAAAATTGAGTGCTTAATTTTTAACCAACTATACACCAAGATAGCATTTTTTGATTTTCACTAACTTGCTTAACTAAGCCTTTCTGCTCTAATTTCCTTAGGGTCTTTACAATTGTGTTCTGAAACTGTACAGGTTCTTTATCAAGGTTAAATCCAACTTTATTTGCAAGATGTTCAGCTATTTGACGACTTGTAGCAGATTCATTTACTAATCTTAGGTAATCTAAAGTTAAAATTTTACATTCATTTGGTTTAAAAATGTAGGTACGATTAGTTTTAACTAATGATGATTCACCAGATAGGTATTTGATGGTGGACTCGATGCTATTATAGTTATAATCCAATTCAATTATCTTGGCTTTGCATTCTTCGATTTGTTGATTAATTACGAGTTGTTTATTTTTTAAACATTGAATAAGTTCAGAGTCAGGAATTAAAGTAACATTCATTATAAAATCCTTGAAATAAAAGGAATTTTACAATAAATAACTAGTTATAATCATGTGCAACTGCTACATAATATCGGATATTTTTGGATAAACTAATGGCACAAGCTAACATCCAGAGAAAAATTTCGCTCATTTAGTAATAGTTGGTTTATAATATCTTCTAGCGGGGGTGCGACGCTTTAGTCGCTGAGAGAGGAAACATCCTTAACCCTTTGAACCTGATTCTGGATAATACCAGCGTAGGGAGGCTGATCGCGATTTATAATTTCAACACAGATTGCCTTCTTTACGCTTATTTTGTGAAAGTTACAAAATGAGCAACTCATTTCACCAAAGACAACTCCATTTAATTACAGCTTGCCCTGATGACAACCACGACGAATATTTAAAATTTATTGAACTTAGTGCCAAATCTGGTATCACACATTTACAACTACGGCAAAAAAATTGGTCTACTAGTAGCTTACTCAGTTTAGGACGTGAACTGCAAGCCGTGCTACAGCCATATTCTGTACCCCTGATTATCAATGACAACCTTCATCTGGCAATTAAATTAGATGCTGATGGTCTACATCTGGGGCAAAAAGACGGCGATCCGGATGCTGTCCGTGCCATCTTGGGCGCAAATAAAATCATTGGCGCATCTATTGAAAATTCCACGCAATTAGAGCAAGCTAATTTGTCTCGCTCAATTAACTATGTTGCTGCCAGCGCGGTATTTCCGAGTAAAAGTAAAAGGAATATCGAACATATTTGGGGTCTTGATGGATTAGCTAAATTTTGCCAAATGTCTTATCATCCAGTTATTGCCATCGGTGGAATTAATCTTAACAATATTGGCACACTAAATGCGGAATTTTCCCACCGCGCCGTAGATGCGGGTAAATTAATGCAGCAGCAGAATAAATGTGTGGTACTTGATCCTGTTGGTGCAGGAGCTACTCGCAGCAGAACTAGATTAGCACAAGAACTCTTACCTTTGGCAAATATCATCCGTGGCAATGCCAGCGAAATTATGGCACTTAATTCCAGCTCGTTCTCTAGCTACGGTGTTGAAAGTAGCATAGAGAGCCTCAGTGCAATGCTCAGCGCGCAAAATATAGTCAAGCAAACGCAAAAAACTATTGTTGTCAGCGGTAAAATTGATTTAGTTTATGCTCCACATGCCAATTATCAAAATAAATTTGGGATTGAGCTAATGACTAAAGTAACTGGCATGGGTTGTTGTTTGAACGCAGTAATTGCCGGATTTGCCGCCGTTTGCAAGGATTGTGCTCTTGCCAGCTATTTAGCTGTAGTTTACTATACCCTATGTGCAGAACAAGCTGCACGAGATGAATCATCTCCAGCAAGCTTTAAAGCTAGATTTATCGACTGCATCTATCAACCAGACTGGCTATGGTTTGAAACGCAAATTAGCCAATCTTTTGCCAAGGAGGTATAAGCTATGTTGACTAGTGCATTAACTATCGCTGGATTTGATGGCTCAGGTGGCGCTGGATTACAAGCTGATCTAAAAACCTTTTCGGCTTTGGGCTGCTATGGTATGAGTGTCTTAACTGCCCTACCGATTCAAAATACTTGTGGCGTACGCAATTGTTTTAATTTACCCCTTGCTGCAATTAAAGAACAATTAGAGGCTATTTTTAGTGACATCACTCCCAATGTTATTAAAATAGGAATGCTATTTAATCAGGAAATTGTCCACCTCGTCGCAAAGTTTCTAGTTAAACATGCCCAAAATATTCCGATTATTCTTGATCCTGTAATAGTAGCCAAGAGTGGCGATTATTTACTTTTACCTGAAGCAATTGACATACTTAAACAAGAGCTAATCCCACAAGTAACTTTAATTACACCTAATATTAACGAAGCACAAGCGCTAAGTGATACGAAAATCAAGACACCTAGTGATATGCTAAAAAGTGCTGAAGTTATCCATAAACTTGGCAATGTAAACGTTTTGCTCAAAGGCGGACATTTGGATGGTATCTCCTGTGATGATTTATTATTTACTGGTTCTACGCAACATTGGTTTAAAGCCCCAAGAATTGAAACTATCAATACTCACGGTACTGGCTGTACTTTATCGGCAGCAATTGCGGCTAACTTGGCTCATGGCAATGATCTAATTAGTAGTTGTCAAAATGCCAAAAATTATCTTTATCGAGCCATGCTAAGCTTTAAAGATATTACCATCGGGCATGGGCATGGCCCGGTTAATCATTTTCACCACTGGTGGAACTAGCTACCAGTTGCCTTTGAATACTCGACTTTATCGCATCTCAAGAAGTGCTCCTGATGTAACTTTATATAAATAATTTTAAGGAAAAACCAAATATGAGATTTTCACAACTTGCATGGCAACAAAATGAAGCCAACTATCAAGCAATCATCCAGCAACCATTTAATCAAGAACTCATGAATGGTACGCTTGAACGCGACAAGTTTGCTTATTATATTGAACAAGATAGTTATTATCTACAACATTATGCAAGGGTTTTAGCTAAAATTGCTTCCCGTCTAGATAATAGTCACGATATCTTGCAATTTTTAGATTTTGCTAAAGGAGCAATTGTCGCAGAACAACAAGTCGTACATGAGCCTTTTCGCCAACAAATGAATTTAAAAATTAGCGGACAAATTAGCTCTGCATCGTTGGGTTACACCAGTTATTTGCACTTTTGCAGTCATAACCAAGCCATTGAAGTTGCTATCGCTGCGGTGTTACCATGTTTTTGGATTTATTACCAATTAGGTTGTCATACTCAACAATTTTCTGCTCTTGACAATCCATATCAATTATGGATTGATAATTATGCAGGCGAAGATTTTGCACGTGGAGTAAATGCTGCGATTGAGATTAGTAATCGCTACTATGAACAGGCAAGTTCAGTAGTACAAAAGCAAATGTTACAAGCTTTTACCACTAGCGCCCGCTGGGAATATTACTTCTGGGAAGATGCATATCACCTGCGTAAATTTAATCTTTAAGACTCACTAAAAACTGCACTTTAAATGCAACTTTTTATAATAACCATCATAAACACATTAATTGACAAAAGTTAAGAACGAGCAGTTGTAACTAAAGACTTCTATCGTATACTTCATCATTGAAGTATACGATAGATTTATACATTGACAGGCATTCATAATTGTGCATATGTTATGCCTGTAATGTCATTGTATTTTATACACTCAGCAATAATTTTGTTAAATAATTATCGCTGCACTTGATATTAATTAGTAATTAGGCAATACTCGCATTTTTAATACCATTTAAAAGTAAATATATATTTACGTCTAAATAATCATTTCTTAAAAACAGGTGGCATACCTCCATTCGCCATATTTGATCTCACAATATTGTACATCCAAATCCATGCATCTAATTGTTGTTTTACTTGTTCACATGGTGGTAGCTGGTTTACCTTTGAAAGCATGGATACATCCATACTACCATAATTTGCGCGCCATTTGTAAAATGTAGCACCAATAGCACCGCTAATGCTGCACACCTCAGTAGCTGGCATATCATTTTCTGCTAATTTTAAATTCTTTATTATTTAGACCCTTTACTGTGTCAATCATTATTGCAAATTTCTCTACTTTAAAATAGTATCTTTTTTGGGGGTATTACATTTTCATTATAAAAGTCGAGGAGGTTGTTCACAGCTACCCACTATAAACTAACCTCCTCATTATTACACAATCTACACTACTTAATGCATGATATCAGTTAATTACTTACCTGCCCCAGAAATTAACGTTTGGAACTCTTCACCATTATAATGTGAATATCGAACAGCTGTTGCATTATTTTTAATAGGTGGCGGGGTTAATTTAACCTCTACGCCTGAAGGCGACCACCTTAAAGTAGTATTAGAAACACGACTGCATGAAGAATCAATACATCCTATTCCCAATGACTGTACTGCTCGCGCATCAACATATCCCATGCTCATTTTAATTACAAACCAATGGTTGCGATAACTTGCCAAATTATAAAAATATGTTACAGGATCGCCAGCTCCACGCGAATCATCTTTTGCCTTTACCTCTTGGCTAAATCGCATATTGTAAATTACTTCATCATTCAATGAGTAAGTTCTATTCGCCTGAGTCCGGTTTAAACTACCACCCTTATTACCATCATAGTATGTAACTGGTAATATCCGAGTTATCTCATTACGATTATCTTTTAACTCAAAGTCTCCGGCGGCCCAGTCTATGCCAAGGCCGCCGCTATTATCTTGTGCAGGGCTAAATAATACCATGTCTTTTTTATCTTTACTTTTTTTAACCCAATCGTACGCATAACCAGAAGTATCCTTATCAATCAAGTCATTGATATTTCCATCTTTGATACTATCCTTGGAGCTTGTTTGCTCTGCAAAAGCTTTAATATCATCGGGAGTTAACTGTCTCGGCGCAGTAGAGAAGCTACCAATTGAAAGCTTTTGAGATGAAGTGACATAAATTGTATGATATGCATAACGTACAATCTTATCACCTTCTTTAACCGCTGGGAAGACCACATTAGTAGCCTTCCATGTCCCATTACCTAAATAACAGTTGATACCTAAATTAACTAAACCATATTTGTTTGTAATATCACCAATTGAGTTAAAAGTTAAACTACTAACTTCACACTGTCTTTCAGAATTTGGAAGAGAAGCACTTTCATCAACAGGATTTAAAAAAGTTTGGTCACGTAATAGAGCTTGTTGATAATCAAACCAATTATGATTTATTTGTACTGTAACATTATTCTCGGTAATAAATGGCAAATATGTGTCAAACACTTTATTCAAATTATTCAGGTCTGCCTCATAGGTATTGAACAGCATTTGTGCTGCTTTTTTAAAACCCGCCAAGCCGTCTTTTTGTCCCGGCATTGGATTTGCTGGATCAGAGGAAGTAAACTTAACATCTAAATTTGCTCCTGCTCCGTAGTAATAAGCTAACTGAACTAATTGCATATTATAAAGTTTTTGTAATGATGTCAATAATTGAAGCCTAATATTCATGATATTATAATTATAACCATTAATATAGCTCATCATATCTTCATGATTTTTTAGCCCAATCGTGGTAAGCTGAGCCAAAAACGTTGCTTTGTCTCCCTTAAACGCATTAATTACATTACCAACATTAGACACCTCGTTAATAAATGTATTTTGAAATGTAACATAAAGATTTTCAGTACTTACAGGATCTAAATTCAGAGCTTTATTTTGTTTAGCACCTTTGGAGTCTAACTTGTCAGCATTAGTAACACCAACTGTTATTAATGTTAGATAATCTTTATGAGCCTGCACATTACTATATATTTTGTCCAACTCGGTGTTATCCAGCGAACCATAAACATTTTTACCCTTAAATAAGCTATTTCTCGAGCTAATTGTTTCTAGTTTCTCATTGACATCAGATAACTTATCATGAAGTGATTTTTTTGCAAAATCAAGATAAAACGCATTCAATGTGTCTAAAGTTTTAGTGCTGAGATTAAGTTGTTTTATTAAATTTTCATCAATCTCTGCAAGCTTTGTATCAACCCGATCAAAGCGATCATACAGTTTCTGATTTGGATCACCCATAAATTGTGCGAAAACTTTCTTTCCAACAGATGTCCCCAAAGCACTTGCGGCTGCTTTAACCCCCATCTGTAGAATACTAATTCCTACCCCCACAGTCTGTAAGCTCTTTTGTCCACCACTCTTTAAAACCATCCCACTTTCTGACACTTGATATGCACCATTTCCATTAGTGGTAGGATTGCCATCATCACCAGCATAATTTGATTCGGAAGGATTACATCCACTTAAAGTTAAACCCACTACGACACAAACAAGTATCTTTTTCTTCATTTTTAATCTTTCAAATTTTCACTTAAACATTCATTACAACATGTAGAATTATAAAATAACTTTAAATCTTCAACAATAGATACTTTTGTCTATTCATATATTAATTAAATGCTTGTAGCACAATCATACATCAACATCAATATGACACCTACATGAGCTCTTAAAACTAAGGTAACAACTAAATCGTTAATTTAGTCTGCTACCTCTGTAATTTCATTCTACCACTAGCAGCTGGATCTTCTGCTATCAAATTACTGATGGTTCAGATTATAAATAGTACTCATCAATTCTGGAGATTGGCTCTCCCATAATTGCGGATACCAATTAGCTGGACTGACAGCCTGTGGTAATGCAGTATAATTTATCCCAACGACACCAATTTGTCCTTTAAGATTAAGAATGATATCATCTATTTTACTTGGTGTATCATCTAGCATAATTAAAACCTCACACAAATCTGGCTGATTCATTTTTTTGCGGTAATATTGTATCATGCTTAGTAACGTTTCACCTTTTGAAGCACCTGCAACATAATAGATGCCATCATAATACATTTTTAGATCGTTTTTATATTTGTTTTGTTGCAAAAAACTATTGTCAAATTTATGATCACCAATCGGGTTAATTGCCATGTCAATTTGATTGGCAGAAAGTTGTCTGCTAGTAGTTGCCAAGGATGAAAAACCGCGCGATGAAATTGCAATTGTCTGATATTTTGCCTGCAAACTCGCAATAGAGGCTGCAGTTAAAGATTCAACAGGCTTAAAATTAATTAAGAACCTGATTCCTGACTGAGCCTGATAGACTCCGACATTACTTAGCCAATTTGTCGCCAAATATGGATTACTAGGATCTTTTTCTGTCAAGTACTCTTGCCAATTACCCCATGCCTCACCACCTAAATTAGGTTCGTTAGTAATCAAGGTGTTATCAATGTCAAATGCCGTACAAATGTTTACTGCTGGAACTGGACAGTTTATTTGCTGGGCATAACTTTCTACAGATGAAATAGTGTTTGAGCTGGTATTTATTACTAGACTACTATCACATGGTAACGGGGTAGTTGAACTTGCACCAACATTATTACAAGCCGATAATATTAAACTAGAAATTATGCAAGAAATACTTAGTACGACCTTTTTATTGAACTGTATCATTTTTTTCCTTCAAACAATATAAATTATTTAATAAACATTCATCCTAAACTAAATTAGAACTCTAACTGAAACCTAACTCTCTATTATAAAATTGGCTCTTTATGTGGAAGATGGATCTACGGCACAAAGAGCACATAACTTGTCTAAATCTCATCTCAAACTTTATTAAATGCAGAGTTATTTATATTTGTTTATAACAAATAAAACACCACATATCTTTATCTAATCTGCTTATTATTGTAACAACAAATTAATTTATTGCCATCATATTCACGTAATTATTATTAAAGGTTTCATCGCTTGTCCACTGACCTTCAACATAATATAAATTACTTCCATCAGTAGTAATATAATCACACGAAAAATAACCAGGTTGAGAAGAGTTAGTCAACACCTGCCAACTACTATTTGCATTTGAACCAGCTGCTAAATAAAGAAAATCTGATTCAGCACAAGCGTATGCAGTGTTTTTCACATAAACTAAATCATTAATATAAACATTACTTTCACCAAACTGAGTGCCAACTGCTTTACTACTAGCAATCGGCAAAGTATAAACACCAGTTTGTGAAACCACAGAAAAATCTGGCTGAACATTATTAGTTTGATAGGTATAAAATAAATTCCCATTTTGATCAAAATCTTCCAAGACGGCAGGTCCTGGGGTAAAAAATTCAGCCGATGACTCAAGAATGTTTGTATTAAGATTTATTGTGTATAATGTTGATAAATTTGGATCGGCTAAATACAGTTTACCTTGGCGATAAAGTAGCTTACTAAATGACAATACAAATGGAATATCAATATTTGCGCTAGTCCAAGTCTTGCTGCTGGTTTGATATTTCAGTACAAAATTATCAGTTGAAGCAGACTGGCTACCTATTGCATAAATATTGCCTTGATTATCACTAACAACCTGTGATGAAATCACAATATTATCTGGAGCTAATATATTGCAGTCAAGATTACCAGGTATATTTTTTACTGGTAACTGGCATAATGTACCTTGTGAATTCACGCTGAACACCGCTTTAGCCACTGGATCATAAGCTAAGCCACTTAATGTTGGAATGGTTGCGCTAGTTACTTGATTACTTGAAGACGAATTAGTCGTTCCATTACATGCCGTTAAAATTAATGCAGAGAAAACTAGCCCTAATATTAAATGAAGATTAAATTTATTTTGTTTCATGATTTGTTCTTTCAAGATATTATTTTGTTTTATTAAATTGGATTTACTGATTTCACAAATTGTGCATCAAAAGAATCTAAGCCCAACAATCCGCCCTTACAAGTAAAATTTCTGGTGGAACTAAGCTTACTGTCATTTGCTGAAGGTAGGCATTTATAAGTAAATAACCCAGATCTAATTACAAACTGATTGACATATTTCACCCCGTTTTCTTCAGAGTAAAAGGCTTGAGATGTTTTACTAGTTTTATCCAGATTACCTTTCTTATCGGTAGAATAATTGGCAAATATTCCAGCAAATGAAACTGGTACAAGATAATTTAAAGTGTGACCGTCTCTTGTATAATACCAGCTTTCATCAAACAAGTATCCATACTTCACCTTATCAAAACCATAGATAGTTGGACTACTTTTAAAAGTGTTACTGATCTGAGTAACTATTGCCGGACAGGTATTGGCATAGGCATTAAAACAATCCTCGGCTTTACTATTAATATAACTAACCCGACTATTTAGATTTTTAATCTGGCTAGCGATAAAAGACTTCACATCTGGTAGAATTGGCAATGAGTTTTGTTGATACGTATTTAAAGCTGCAATCCGATTTTTATAAATAGTTAACTGTTCCAGGATCGTATTTTGAGCAGCTTGCACAGCATCAGATAATGGTTGAGGACTTGGTACCGTGATCCCCAAAGAAGAGTAGGAATTCAATACTGGATTAAAGAAATAAAGATTGTTATAAATCATCCCACTATCATTTTGAACTTGGGATGGAAGTCCTAGTGCATAGCGATTAATTCCATCAATAATTACCTGACAGTTTTGTACCGATTCCGAATTACAGAACATCGTATTAAAATTACCTGTTTCTGGATTAATAAAAATGTTTTGCATACTTTCTGGAGTTCCGCCATTTTGTAGTGCAGATACTGAAATGGTGGCAGTGCTACCCTGATTTTTAAGCTCTGCTTCAATCGATTGCAATATCGTTGGTAAAGAAGCTCCCGATAAAGATGCGGATTCTTGGAAGTTATAAGTATCTAATTTGGATTTGAAATTTACTCCAACATTAACAGCTAATACCACTCCAGCATTTAAATTACTAACAAATGAATCACCACAGCTGGTAAAAAACGCAGATTGCCCAGCGGCAAGTGCACTTTGCCCTGAGGAACTTAAGTTTGCATTTCCATACGTTGCTGGGCTAAGCTTGGCATCTGTGGAATAGGTGTAAAGATAAACAAAATTTAATGTATACGCAGTATTTTTAGTTGTAGCCACGAACGATGCATTGGCACTACCATTAAAAAAGGTAAATACCTCCACGCTTTCTGCACTCAAACCAAGGTTAAGAGAAGCACTGATGGCAGAGTTATTTGCTTGGGAGGTAAAATTAAATCCTGCTTGAGGAGATGTACCAATAGTAGAATCTTGAGTATTCAGGCAAATCAGTGAGCTGGTAGGCATGCGGGTTGCATAAAGAGTTGGCGCACCAAGTACCGCCCAATTATCGCTCACAGATGATTGTAAGCTTTTATTCTTTACTGGTGTTTTGGCATTTGGACTCGCAAAAACAGGATTCGCTAAAACGCCTAAAAGTGCGATCGTTAGCAGTAGTTGTTTATTTTCCATCATAGATTCCTTTTTTGATTATATTGTATGCTATTGCATCTCATAAGAAGTATTTTATAGGTTATTAAGTGTCTTAACAATAGATAATTTTGTCTATTCAAGTACGCACTTAATCCATAACACATTGTAATAAAACGACAAAATACAACATATAATTCATAACCATCATTAGACTACGAAAATAATCTAGAATTAACTCGTATCATCTGTTGCAATATAGACACATTGACCAGTTTGATCAAACGATAATATATTAGTTACGTAATAAAAAGAGCACAGCCAGAAAAATTAAGAACACAAACAAAATAGAATATATAGCACTTTTCTGATAAAATCCCATATACTTTATCAATATATATTTGTTGCGGATATGTTAAATCAAAAAGAAAAACACGAATATCTACATAATGTAGTGATAGCCAATTTTTTACCATTAGTAAATCAGAAGATATATTCTGTTATTTACGATTATGACTGCACAATCGCCATCTGCACGAACTACTCGGCGCAGTCTATTGCTATGCAATCGTGGGAAGATGCGGTGGGGATCACATTTAGAGATAATCAAAGAACAGACTTAGGAACCAAAATCTTTGGATCTAAATATACGGGAGTATTTGTAGAGTTCATTCACCACTATATTCAAAAAATATATCAGCTTCAACTAAGCATATTCAGGAACAAAGAAGTAGTAAATTTTATAGATTTATTACCTTACAATGATAGGTTTATTGCTTATTTGATTACTTATGTCCCAATATTTCATCCTTCTGGCGAAGTTATTGGCATTCAGAGTTTTGCAACAAACGTACCATTTTTTAGTCATCATGACTATATGCAAAATATTCTTGGCTATCCCTCATCAGCAAACAAAACCAGCGACGTTTATCCAATAAAATTAACCGAACGTGAACATGAAATTCTCTTTTTACTCGCAAACTCAATACCGCCTGATCAAATGACTCAGATTTTAGGGATACAACGAAGCACCATATCAAATATCATCGCCAAGCAAATCAGCAAAAAATTTGGTTTAACAGGTTCTAATTCAAAATTGCTGGCTCAATTGGCAGTTGAACAAGGCTATCATAAAGCAATTCCTGAATCGTTATCTAAGCCATATATAATTATTCTTGATGAAAATCTCGCAAAAGAAATAAATCTTGAATAATATAAAACCACCCAATACAAGTGGTTTTATATTTTATTCATTATAACAATAAACTCAATTCAAAATTACATCCATTAAGAAGCAATTTACTATCTAACGCACCGAGATTCTAGTACCACCCACAGTCATCATATATGATGAATCAAGCGTCCCTGAAGGGCTCGGCGACCAGCCATACTCAATACGTGGCCCCGCACTAAATGAGTTAAAGCTCACGCTATTGCTTCCTGTATTAGCTCTACAATCATAAGTCATGCACTGCTGATCAAAATTTTCAAAATAGGTTGGAGTGCCCCAAAAACTAACAGACCTATTGTACTTCACTCGAATAGCCCACACAATACTTACATCACTTTCATTTGTATAGCGCATAAAACTATAATACTGTGCACGTCTATCTCCATCAATTTCACACCACCCTAAATCACAATTATAAATCCTATTTTCATAAACATTAACATTACGCAAATTATTACTAATACTCGCCATAATATTCCATTGACCATCTCTTAAATTTGCTTGATACTGCTGTGGATTCAAGCGTGTTTGCGTAATATCTGTGATGCTTCTAAAATTAGAAGAATATACTCGTGTATTCTGTGGCGCTATCATACGGTACCACATAGTCGTTCTTTCGGCAGCCGAACCATGGTTAACTTCTGCAGCAACATTAAATCCTGTATTTCCATCTGATGTAAAAAACTCTCGTGGAACAAGTACACCCATCACATTACGTGGATTCATTGAATTAACTCCATTATTTATGTACTGATATCGGGATGTAAAAAATGTATTTTGTTGATTACCAGGACATTTCACAGTTACATAAGGATGTGTCCCAGTATGCCAGTCAATGATATATGGATAATTTGTCGTTCGTCCATTTTCACGCAAAGAGGCTGTACAGCCAACCTGTTGAATATTACGCCCCAATGTATTTTCAATTTCATGAATTGGATTATAAAACACATTTTGTGAACCAAAATTAGATCGCAGTGATGTTTGGAAAGAGTTAAAGTCACTATTTAAAGCAGCCTGATTATTTAAATAAACGAAATTAATATGCCGCTGAACACCACTGGTTGAATCAAGCATATCCTGAAGAGCTTGCTGTGCTGCATTAGCAATACCACTATAAGCAACATATGTTTCAAGCGTATAATAATTACACTGAATTCTACGATTAATCACACTACCTGGAATTGACGCTGGTGAAGCACAAAAGGTATTTAACAGACTCCTTAACCTTCCCGTTTCACGATTTAGTGATTGGACGTTATTCCGCAATCTTTCTGCATCACGATAAATCCCGTTCAATGAGTTATTCCATACTGGCAAAGTTACTACATTATTTATTCCACCATAACTAGCCATAAAAGACTGCAAACTTTGATGATATCTGCCATTACGATCAGGCTGATTATTTAGAAAACTGTGATAGTTCATCAAAACTGAATTCATGTCTATCGCACGATTATTCAAATCGTTCATAATCCTATACATATCACTTGCCGTAACGTGATCCGCTATTTGAGTAATTCCGTTTCTAATTGCATACATATCATCTCTTAACTCTCTCAACTCAGTTTCAATTCTAAAAAATTGTTTTGATGAGTCCGTTGCTTTCGTAGGACAAACTGAGTACTGCAATGATGTTACAATTTTAGTCAATATCGAAAGAGGCGCCAACGGTCCCTTTGCCGCAGCCTCAAAAAAACCAAGAGTGGTTTTCATACCACCACTACAAAAAGCATCTGTTGAAGCCGAAGTACGAGAAGTTCTTGATGAGGATAACAATGAACGACTATTCTTAACCAAATTCTTAGTCCCAATACTCAAAACCTTATGATCGATCATTGCATGAGCAACAGTACTGATAATTTGATCTGAAGTTTTCCCGATATTAATTTGTTGCTGGTAATACACACCCAATAACTCAAATGGTGAATATTGATTACTTTTATCACCAAATACAGCCACCAGATCTTCAAATTCAGCATGGGTATCAATTTGTCTAATTAGGGTATAAATATAAATCCCCAACGATGAATTATTCGCATAAATATACTGATGATCATTATGATCCGATAATGCTTGGAAATCATATACCGAAACAACTTTTCCATTTTCGTTAAAGAAAAATGCATCATAACTACTTTTTAATTTTAAACCCTCTGCCGATATTTCGCAAAAGTCATCTGGTTGACAATTTAACTTATCTTTACTATAGATTAAACTACCATGGTCATCTTTAATTTTTATACTTTTAATTATTGATTTTGTCTCATTTAAAAGTTCAAACGTGGTTCCTTGTACTGGCTGAGGTATTGCATTCTCTACAGTACCACCATGATTGCAACTAACCAACATAGTTCCAAGAAGCGCTGCAATCAAAACATTTAATTTTCTCATGGTAAACCCTTTACTACAATGATTGATTATATCTAGTACAACATTTATGCTGCTCATAGCGCTGATTCTATCAAAACAAAATTATTCAATCAATAGATATTTTTGTCTATTGTCTAATTTAATTTGAAGATTTTACAAAATTGTATTACACAATACTGCACAATATACAATTAATGCTAAAACAAAATTGACATAGAACTCTATAAAATACAGTTGGTAAACATATATATTTAAAACACAAAGTTTAGGTTTTACCTGTAGATGCGATGAAGCATCTCGGCAAATTTTATAAAAATAGCCTAACCGCTATAATCGTCTTAGAAGAAATGATTTAATTAAACTAAGTCGTAAACCAAATAGTCCACGCTGCTTTAAATAAAATGGTCAACCAACAATCTTTATTAAGGTGATAAGACTAATTACATAAATTACAAATTGAGTCGAAGGTATGCATATTTATCAGATAATTTATGTATAATATTCATTGAATCTGTTACAATATACAAATAACCTTACTTTAAAGAAGTTAAACAAATGCTAACTGAACAAGAAAAGCAACAATACTTGGAAGAGGTAATTATTCCTCAATTTATGCCGCTGATTGACCAACAAATCTATTCCGTAGTTTTTGATTTTAATTTCATAATCCGAATTTGTACAGGTGTATCTGCACAATCAGTTGGCATGAATAATTGGCAGGAAATGGTAGGATTGTCTTTTGGTAATCATCGAGACGTTGAATTAGGGCTAAAAATATTTGCCGCACAATATACGGAAGAATTCGTCGAGTACATACATCAATATACGCAGAAAATCTATGAAGTTCAAAAACGTGTTTTTGTCGATAAAACTGTGATTAGCTTTATCGATCTTTTACCATATAAAGGTCATTTTCAATCTTATTTAGTAACATATATACCAATATTTCACCCATCTGGAGAAGTAATTGCGATTCAAAGTTATTCCACACGCTCGCGATTTTTTAGCCATCATGAGTACTTAAATAATTTAACACAAGACCATGATAACGTAGATTATTTAAATGTGGAAAAGTTAACAACTCGTGAAAGTGAAATTATGTTTTTATTAGCAAATGGCTTATCACAGGATCTGATGGCACAAACACTTAAAGTCAGCCGTAGCACAATAGCAAATATTATTGCTAATCAGCTCTGTGCAAAATTCGGTATTCCAGGTTCAAACACTAAGCTTTTAGCTCAGAAAGCATTAAAATATGAGTTTCACCAAACAGTACCAGCATCACTGTATCGACCATATGTGATCATCTTGGATGATACCAACTTTAACAAAGAATTATAGAAAATACTAATAATACACAAATTTACTAGCTGAAATCAAGGTCTTACACTAAAGGCAGTGTTTTCCAATTGGGAAAATTCAGCGCTTACCTCATCTCCAACCTTAATACTTACTGCATCAGTAATAGCACCTGTAATAACCACAGATCCAGCTGCAAGCTTTTGCCCACTTTGATTCAACAATTTAACTAGTGCAATTACTGAATTAATCGGATTTTCTAATACTATCGAGCTAACCCCAAAAGCCTGCTGAACTTGATTCACAAATAATTTCACCTGAATATTAGCCAAATCAAAATCCCTTGGATTAAATTTCTCGTTCCCAAGCACCACTCGTGCCGCACAAATATTATCTGCTATGCCTGCGCTAAAAGAAAATTTAAAATCATGATAACGACTATCAACAATTTCTAACGCTCCTGTAATATACTCGGTTGCATTAATCACATCTACTACCGTAAGATCATCACCATACAACTCATCACGTAAAACAAAAGCAATTTCAGGCTCAACTCGTGGCTGGATTAATTCCGACAGAGATAAACTATCACCATCTTTTAATAACATATTGGCAAATAACTGACCTTTTAATGGCTCACTAACATTAGCCAAATCCATTTTGGCTTGATTAGTTAAACCCATTTTATAACCAATTAATGAATTACCTCTATTTTGTTGTAATAGCGTGAATGCATCCTGAACTAAGTATGCATCAGCTACGGATAAATCATCACATATCGGAGCAATACTCCGTACATTATTCCCAGCAACAAATAAACTTTGTGCCAAAGCTTGAATTTGTACAAAACTTAAATTAGACATATTTTTCCTTAATTAAAAAACCAGACACAAATGTCTGGTTCAATTGATTAATCTTCTTCTAATCAACAATTTTTGCCGAATCACCAACTTTAACTGTTAACACATTACCAGCTAAGACCTCGTCTCTATACTTAACTCCACTCACAGAGCACACTCCTGTTTGACGATTACTTAAAATTAATTGTACAGCTTTCTTTATAACTTTATTACCCTGCAAAACCAAAACATAATTCGAACTTTCGGCGCTCCTTAATGCATCACAAGGCAAAACCAATTGCCGCTCCAAATTGCGTAAAATAATTTGGCCTTTAATAAATTGACCAGATTTTAGACCAGCTCCAATATTATTAAAGTCAATATACACCATGTATGAGCGCGTTCCAGCTTCCGCAACTTGGTTAATTCGACTAATTCTACCTTGATAACCACGACTATCAGTTTCAACTTTAAAAACTACTGACTCACCAAGAGCAATTTGATTAATTTGGTCGCTAGGAATTGCCGCTTTAATTTCTAAATAATTCAAATTAGCTAAAGCAAACAATTTGGTATTTTTTTGTGCTAACTGTCCTGGTTGCACATTGCGCTGATAGATCACGCCCGCAAAAGGCGCAGTTATATGCGTGTTAGTCAATTGTTTTTGGCTACGCTTTAGCATCGCCTCTTGTGCTTTATAGTTCTGCAATGATGCTTGATAATTACTTACCAGCTCATCATAAGCAATTTGTGATACAAAGCCTTGCTTCAATAACTCAGATTGCTTTTCCATCTTTTGCTGATCCAAAACCAAACGTGCTTTAGCACCAGCGACCTGGGCTTGTTGTTGACTTACAGCTTGAGCCAAATCCAAAGTATCCAAATCAGCCAAAGTTTGCCCAGCCTTAACTAATTGTCCTTCATCCACCCAAATTTTTAGAATCCGCGCATCAACTTCAGAAGATATAATGGTTTGATCTTTTGGCGATAAATCACCAGTAAAATACACTACATCATTTAGTGACTCTTGCTTCACAATAACTATGTCTGATTTATTTAACAATATCTCACTAACATTGCTTGGTGCAACATTGGCTGATTTACTTAATACAGTAAACCTCAGCACTAACAATACTGTCAACAACAGCACTAACCAAAAGATTTTTTTCGTAAAGATTTTTTTCATAACGCAACAACTTTTAACTCTAATCAAGGTGATAACCGCGATATTATACCAAATATGTTATAATTTTAAACTGACAAAACAACAACTAAAGGGTAACCATATGGCAAAAAAACTAAAATCACCAGTCAATCCACCACTTGAAATTCTTAGCATTCAACAATTAAGCAATCTAGCTATGACTTTTTGGGTTGGCGGAACTCTAACTATTGGCATTGTAATTATTCCATTGCTTTTCAAAATGTTAGATGAAATTAATGCAGCAACAATTACCGGACAAATTCTAAATATTAACGCCTATATAGGAATAGTTGCATTGTTATTAACGCTAATTGAAATAGCTATTCACCTAAAACTAAATATACTTCAATCTCGCAGATTCTGGTATGCTCTAATCATGGAAACAGTGCTAGTTATTAATTACTTTGCAATTTTCCCAATTATCGTTGAATTAAGAACCAAATTAACTGATGTAACCAATCGCATAATTCAACACAGTAGCGAATTTAGCTTTTGGCATTCTGTGTCATCAATTTTGTTCTTAGTCACCTGTATCTTAGGTGCATTATACATGTTAGAAAAACGCTCTACCTAAGCTCTGAATAACCAAAAGTTTAATATCTAGTTTATAATCGGCATTGAAATAGGTTATATATTAAATCTAAATCCATTAAAACTATAGAAAGAATATGTTTATGAAAAATTATAAATTACTAATTACCTTAATTGGTCTAACTGGATCCAGCTTTGCTGCAAATACAACACAAATTGAGTCACATGAAATTGCTAAATTTGCCGAAGTTTTAAAATATGTCGATCAACATCAAAACAAACAACACCCTGATCAACTGTGTGTCGTTTATGACATGGACAATACCATTTTATCAGCAGAACCAAACGTTGGAAGTGATTCATGGATGGCATGGAATAGTAAATTAAGCCTAGATAATCCAAATCGTATCACTAATTGGCAAATCTCAAATGATTTGCATGGCTTTGAGGGAGCTTTACGCTTTTTCATCAAATACTATCCAACCGAAAACAGCACCTTAGCAACTTTGAATCAGATTAAAGATCAACAAGGTCATCCATCGATTGTCATGACAGCCCGCAGTTACGAACGCTATTACGCAGCAACCAATAACCAATTACTTGTCAATCAAATGGACTTTACAACCAACCCAATTGGAATAACTGGTGCCGCCAATAAAGCTCTCACTTTAACGCCTAACACTGAGGCAACTGCTTATAAAGCTTACTTTAAGGGAGTTTTCTACTCTGCAGATGACAATAAAGGAACTGAAATATTAAAACTAATTGCTGATCAACGTAAATTAACTAAAAACTCAAATTTATGCAAAACTACCATTTTTGTTGATAACTCTGCAACCAATACCAAAAATGTTTATCAAGCCTTTTTAGATAACGCACAAAAACTGAATCTCATCACATTACGTTATAGCAATTATGATAATTATTTGACGACCAGCACACAAACTCTTAAAACCTGGAATATTAATGAAAGTTCATCACAAGGACAAAGCTTATTTAATTTAATTCAACAGCTAAATTCAAAATAAATCTAATTAGCCTCAAATATAATGGCGGTGAAAATTACATTTATAATATTCACACAAACGGCTTGATTAATAATAGAGGAAACTAATTTCTAATCATTCAAGCTATAAATAAATGGACGAATGAATTTGATTCGTCCATTTAATCATAATCAACGCTACAAAAGCAAAAACTAGCCACCTTGCTTTTGAATAAAATCATCAATTAACTGATTAGCAATTGAATATTTAGATGATGGTCGCCCAGGTAATTCATTTGCAGCATAAAACCCAGCCGCTCGCATTTCATCAGCTTGCAGCACAATTTCACCGCTATCATATTCTGCAGTAAATGCAAGCATCAATGAATTTGGAAATGGCCAATACTGCGAACCAAAATAGCGAATATTTTTAACCCGAACTCCCACTTCTTCAAAAACTTCACGAGCAACAGTCTGTTCTACGCTTTCACCAACTTCACAAAACCCAGCTAATACACTCCAAACATGAGGTGCAAAATGTTTGGCTTGCGCCAGCAAAAGTTTATCACCTTTGGTTACCGCTACTATCATTGCAGGCGTAATGTGCGGATAAATCTCACGTTGACAAAGCACGCAATGCAACCATTTGCCACTTGGCGATAATGCAGTTTGACTACCACATTTCGCACAATAATTATGCGTGCTTTGATAATGTAACATTTGCTGAGCAAAAATTATCTTCTCAACTAAATCGCTGCTAAATAAATTAACCACTTGACGTAAATTAACTAATTCAAAGTCAGAGCTAACCGTAATATTTTCAGCATCAAACAATTGCCCTACTAACTCAATGCCGTCCACTGCAATCTTACTCAGCTGAAAATCCAACCCAGAGATTTGCTCAGCACTTGGCAATTGCCAACTCAGTTCAATTTTAACCAAGAGCAAGTGTTGCTCATGAAAAATTAAATTCATCGTTTATGCACGCAATAAATCATTAATTGAAGTTTTGCTACGAGTCTTCGCATCCACGCGTTTAACAATAATTGCAGCATATGTAGAATGACTGCCATCAGCACTTGGCAAACTGCCTGATACTACGACCGAATATGCAGGAACTTTTCCATAATAAAGTTCACCAGTTGCACGATCATAAATACGGGTTGATTGACTAATAAATACCCCCATACTAATTACGCTTCCCTCTTCAACAATCACACCTTCAACCACTTCAGACCGCGCGCCTATGAAGCAATTATCTTCAATAATAGTTGGATTTGCTTGTAAAGGTTCTAATACGCCACCAATGCCAACACCACCAGACAAATGCACATTTTTACCAATTTGCGCACATGAACCAACCGTTACCCAGGTATCAACCATCGTTGACTCATCAACATAAGCTCCAATATTGATATAACTTGGCATCAAAACTGCATTTTTAGCCACATATGACCCCTTACGCGCTAATGCACCAGGAACTACGCGAAATCCACCAGCTGCAAAATCAGCATCCGTATAATTATCAAATTTCATTGGAACTTTGTCATAAAATTTAGTAAATCCTGCTTCAACTACTTGATTTGGATTTAAGCGAAAAGACAACAATACCGCTTTTTTCAACCATTGATGAGTGACCCACTCACCGTTAATTTTCTCTGCAACTCGTAATTTACCTTCATCAAGTAAATTAATCGCCGTCTCAACAGCACCGCGCAAGACTTGGTCTTGTAGATCTAATTCAGGTAATTTGGCAAATGCCGACTCAATAACTTTTTGTAATTGTTCCATCTTAAACTCCATAAAAATTAGTGCCTAATTATACAATATTTAAGCCGTACAAAAATTGCTAACTACTCAAACAAAACTAGCACATTCACAATAATGTACAACTAATTTGATTTAACCATATAGCTCAGATATCTATCATTTTTTCTTAAGAATAAATCAAAAAATCTCTGATTCTGATAATGGTTTAGCCAAACTAAATGCAATACAAGTTAGACCACTAATAAAAACTAACCAAATTGCAACGCTTTGTAAATACCCCGTTATTTGATATAAATAATTTTCAACTATTGGGGTCAAACCACCTAAAACAGCCATTCCCAAACAAAAACTAAATGCCACACCACGATAACGGCAATTAACTGGGAAAATCTGCTTCAAATACGCATTTGATGGACCAAGTAAAATTTCATTAATAACTACCAATACAATCTCAGTACCCAGAATAAAGTATAAATTGCTGCTGTCAAGTAACATTCCTAATGGCCAAGCAAGAATAATCAAAAGAATACTTGCTGTTCGCATCACCTTGATTGGGCTTAACTTATCGGCAAAAAATCCTGCTGTAACTAAGGTAATTACTGCAATAGTCGATAAAACAAATTGAAATTGCATAAACTGCATGGCATTCATTAAGCCTTTGGTTTTTAGTACTGGATTAATAAATGTCAATACTGTAGTAAAAGGAACCGTGATAAAACCACCAATGCAGAATCCAGCGAATAGCGCACGTGGTTGACTTTTTAATATACTCAACAAACTCGGGGATTTAATCAATTCATGTTTACTCACCGACTCAGTCATGCCTCGTCGAAAATAAATTGCAATTAAGCCCACAACCCCACCTAAAATAAAACCTAAACGCCAATTTGGATCGGTTTTATTTGCACTAGTTAAAATTATTCCCACAATTGCAGCAACAACAGAGCCAACTAATGCCATGGCAGAAAGTAATGCCCCGATAAAAGCAGTATTTCTGGATTTAGCCAACTCTACTACATAAATCCCAGCGCCACTATATTCACCACCATAACAAAATAATTGAATGGAACGCACTATGGTTAATACAATCGCTGCACTAACCCCAATTTGTGCATAACTGGGTAAAATACCAATAAATAAAGTAGCAAGTGCTATACCATATAAAGAAATAACTAACGAAATCTTCCGCCCATATCTGTCTCCAATATATCCAAAAAATAGGCCACCAAGCGGTCGTGCAACTGATGCGATTAGTATTGCATAAAACCCCATAATTAAAGCGTCATACGCAGATTTGGCTGGAAAGAAAACTGGAGCCAGAAACGGTAAAAATAAACTAAACAACGCATAATCATAATATTCGATCAATGTACCGAATGACGCAATTACCAAAGATTTAGTAACATTTCTTGACATAATTTTTAAATCCCCAATTAAAAACAGGCAGGAGTTAACTACTCATAAGATCCAGACATATAAACACTACATAGATGAATACAAAAATAAAACTACTTTAAATGACTAATAATAATTAACTAATGACATACAAGTTGCCTTAATTTATAATACCTATGTTCTACCAGCAGATTAAGAAAGTATCAAAATCCACCACTATGAAAATTGTCACAATGTAGAAATTAAAACCTTAATAACTATAGTTAATACTAAGACAAATTACCTATTAAATATCATAAATATAAATTTATATCAATATATTATTGTATTAAAAATAGGCGGTTTAAAATTGCGTTAACTATATCAGCCAAATACACCTAAAAACTCTCACTAATCACCTAAGTAATGTACCAAACGTAAAAGCCAACGATTAACGTTGGCTTTTACTCAGGCTTACGCACACTACCGTACACGCCCGATGATGGGCTGCCCACCTAGTGGTAGGGTTAAAAATCGTTATTCATACCATAAGGATTACCTCATACATCAACAGAAACATAACTATCACCCACCATTAGCTGTCCTGAAGCAAGGTTAATTAAAGCACTTTCACTTTCTTCATATTATTCATGGTTAGTATGAAATTCGCTGCGGCGATACTGTGTATCATTAGATTTTTTAAGTCAAGAAAGTTATCAAACAAATCTCACCCATTTGATATTTCTCTAAAGAATCTACTTATTACAATATTAATCATTAAAGCATAGCTTATTTCTTTATTCTTTTCAAATTAAATTTTATTTCATACTATAAATTTATTATATTAGAAATAACTATGCAAATGCTTTGATTGCCTAGCTCTTAATTTTATTTTGACATAATACTAAATTTATTAACATATAGCACAATAATTCAAACCCACCCTGTACCATATGATTTGCCTCAAGATCGAAGTTCATTATTAGTTGATCTGCTAAAAAAAGCAATAGCCAGTAGCTTATACTGAATATAAAAGCACAATTAACTCTATCCAGGGATTGTGGGCTTCTTACTGTACATGCAGCATAAATGAATAACCCACTACTAATTGCTGAACAAATAATAATACCAAGAAACGAAAGTACAGAAACCCATTCAGGTAAATGATAAATACTTAATGACTTAACTAAAAAGGGATAATTACTATCTGGTGCCCAAGTTTCATGTATATAACCAAGATGAGCCAAACCACCAACAATATCTGTCCATAGTGCAATAAGCCACCAAATAGCAAAGAATACCACAATAATTTGTCTAAATTGATATTTCATAGTGATCCCAAAAAAGGCAGGAAAACCCTGCCATTAATAAATCCTAAAGATCAAGTAACAACCGTGCTGGATCTTCCAGTGCATCTTTAATTGCTACCAAAGATAACACGGCTTCACGTCCATCAATAATTCGATGATCATAAGAAAGTGCCAAGTACATCATTGGACGAATTACAATCTGACCATTTTCAACCACTGCGCGCTCTTTCGTAGCATGCATACCCAAAATTGCTGATTGCGGCGGATTAATAATTGGTGTTGACATCATCGAACCAAAAGTACCACCATTAGTAATTGAGAACGTACCGCCAGTTAATTCTTCAAGCGCTAATTTACCATCTTTGGCACGTTTACCAAAATCAGCAATTTGTTTCTCAATATCCGCAATTGACATATTTTCAGCATTGCGTAAAATTGGCACAACTAATCCACGTGGAGAACCAACAGCAATTCCAATATCAAAATAACCGTGATAAACAATGTCATCACCATCAACAGAAGCATTTAAAACTGGATATTGTTTTAAAGCTGATAACGCAGCTTTAACAAATAATGACATAAAACCAAGCTTAACGCCATGCTTCTTCTCAAACTGGTCTTTATATTTAGCACGTAAGTCCATAATTGGCTTCATGTTAACTTCATTAAATGTAGTCAAGATTGCATTTGTTTGTTGGCTTTCTAACAGACGTTCAGCCACGCGCTTACGCAAACGACTCATTGGCACACGTTCATCAATCCGTGAACCTTTACCTGCCATTGAACTAAGTACATCTTCTTTTAACACGCGTCCGCCACGACCACTACCAGCAACATTAGCTAAATCAACACCGTTATCTGCAGCAACTTTTGCCGCAGCTGGCATTGCTTTAACACCATTACTCGCTGCCGCAACAGGAGCAGTTGCTCCTGTTGCATCTGGTGCTGCAACTGGTTCAGCAGAGGCCTCAGGTTTAACATCAGTATCTAGATAAGCAATTAATTGACCACTTACAACTACATCACCTGGTTTGCCCACGATTTCTACCAAAGCACCGTCTTCAGGAGCTGGTAATTCAAGTACAACTTTGTCAGTTTCTAAATCAATCAAACACTCTTCACGCTTAACAAATTGTCCAGCTTGTTTGTGCCAATTTAATAATACTGCTTCACTTACCGACTCAGGTAACTGAGGAACTCTAATTTCAATTTTCATAAACTCATTCCTAATAAAAATTAATTATTCAAATTACTTGGCTTATACACAATGCAACCGAGTAAAAAAATCGGTTGTGCCAACACCAAAAATAGTAAACCCAAACCCATTAACGGCATCGTAAATGCCGCAACCTTAGTTAATACACCACTAATTTTAAAAAATAAATTATCCGAGCTCTTGCCAAGATGCAATAAATTTACTGCCACCAAGTAATTAGTATACGTTAAAAATACCAATAATGCCACAACTACAGCAACACTTGAATAAATCATCGTCGTGCTATTATCTAATGCAGGTTTATTTAAATTAATGTACGCCAAAAACCCCATTGCTGGAAGCATCAGCACCAATTGAAACAAAGAGATTCGAAACAATTTAGAACCAAAGCCCAATTTATCAATTTGTAAATACAAATACATCAACAAAATTAGCCCTGGTAGCGCCAACCACTCCAAGCTGGGAACTACACCAACGGCAAATAAAGCCAGTGCAATTCCACCGAGTAAATTAATTTGCTTAGACATGCGTTAATTACTGAATGCCGCATTCAACAAATCGGTTAATTGTTGATTATGCATCGTTGAAGTACCACACGCTGGAGCCGCAGCACGCGGACGCGATGCCACTACAAAACGATTTCCAGAGCTTAAGCAATCATCCAATTCTTCACGAATTTGCAACCAAGCACCCTGATTTGAAGGTTCTTCTTGCGCCCACACAAATTTCGTTGCTTGCGTATATTTAGCTAACTCGGCACTAATTTGCGCTGTTGGCAATGGATACAACTGCTCAACCCGAATAATTGCAACTTCTTCAGTTAAACCACGTTCAACGCGAGTTTTCACCAAATCATAGTAAACTTGACCAGTACATAAAATCACACGCTTAGCACTATTCGAAGCCGTAGTGTCTGCTATCAATGGTAAAAATACGCCTTCAGTAATTTCACTCACATCACTCATTGCATCTTTGAAGCGCAATAAACGTTTGGATAAGAAGATTACCAACGGTTTAGCATAATTTGATTTAGCTTGACGACGGATTAAATGGAACATTTGAGCCGCAGTCGATGGAATCACCGCCACGATATTGTTTTCTGCAGCCAATTGCAAGAAACGCTCAACACGCGCTGAAGAATGCTCAGGACCTTGACCATCAAATCCGTGCGGTAAAATCATCGTTAAACGACTTAAGCTACCCCATTTAGCCTCACCAGAAATAATAAATTGATCAATCATCACCTGTGCGCCATTGGCAAAATCACCAAATTGACCTTCCCAAATCGTCAAATTATGAATATTTTCTAAACTATAACCATATTCAAAACCAAGCACACCTTCTTCATTCAGAATCGAATCATAAACTCCGAACCAACTCTTATTTTGCGCATTTTTTAATGGAATATAAATTCCTTCGCTCAATTGCTGGCGATTCATATTATGCCATGCCGCATGACGATGTGAGAAAGTTCCACGCCCAGCATCTTCACCGCTTAAACGCACACTTATACCATCATCCAATAATCCAGCATAAGCCAAAGTCTCGGCCATCCCAAAATCAACTGGTTGTTTGCCAGCTCCCATTGCTTGACGAGTATCAATTAATTTGGTTACCGTTGCATGCAATTTAAAATCAGGATCTGCAGGTTTAGTCGTTACAATTGTAGTTAATCGCGCCAACTGCTTAGTACTAAGCTTAGTTTCAGTTGGTGTATCCCAATTTACATTTATAAATTGATTAGCATCAAAACTGTAGCGTGGCAATGGTTGCATACTATCTTTATTAACATGCTCACCTTTTAATAAACCTTGACGATAATCTTCTAATAATTTAACATCATCCCCCTCAGCAATCACACCACTACTAATTAATTGCTTAGCATACAAAGCACGTGTACCTGGATGTTGTTTAACTTTAGCATACATCAAAGGTTGTGTTAATGTTGGATCATCTGCTTCATTATGACCATGACGACGGAAACATACCATATCAATCAAAATATCCCGAGCAAATTTTTGGCGATACGCAACCGCTAAATCGATCGCAAAAATTACTGCACGTAAATCATCAGCATTTACGTGAATAACAGGAGTTTCAACCATTTTGGCAATATCACTGCAATAACGCGATGAGCGATTATCACTAACCCGTGAAGTCGTGAAACCAACTTGGTTATTTACTACCACGTGAATTAATCCATATCCACCATAAGTACGAGTCAAACTCATGTTAAAGACCGCCTGATTAGTACCAAGACCAATCAATGCCGAATCACCATGAATCAAAACGCCCATTACCGAAGCTTTATTCGTCGCTAATTTATCTTGCTTAGCACGTACAATTCCTTGTACTACTGGATTAATTACTTCCAAATGTGATGGATTGAAAGCCAATGAAACCTTTACTTTTTTACCATTAATGGTTTGATATTCACAAGCATAACCTTTGTGATATTTTACATCCCCACTAGTTACAAAATCATAGTGTGGGTAATTACCATCAAATTCATTAAATAGTTTTTGTGGAGCTTTACCCGTAATATTAACCAAAGTATTTAAGCGCCCACGATGCGCCATCCCTAAATCAATATCGTTCACACCTAATTCTGCAGCTTGACTAATCATGCGATCCAATAATGGAATCAAGGTATCACCACCCTCAACTGAGAAGCGTTTTTGACCAACATATTTATTGTGTAAATATTTTTCTAAGCCTTCAGCCTCAGTAAGTTTTTGTAAAACTTGTTTTTGTTCTTGTGGGCTTAATTTAAACGTCGAATAATTATCTTCAATCGTAGCGCGTAGCCATTCATGTTCAGCAACATCACTTACATATGAGAATTCAAATCCAGTGTTACCACAGTAGATTCCTTCGTAATGCGCAATAATATCTTTTAATTTGGAAACACGAGCTTTACGTAAGTCATAATCATTATAAAATTCATTATCTAATTGACCGCTCAAACCATATGTTTCTAGACTTAATTCTACTGGACGTTGCGTTACTTCACGTTGTAACGGATCAAGCTTAGCAAATTTATGCCCCCACACACGATAAGCATCAATTAAACTATGAACGCTAACTTGATGATTACTCATCCCCTCACCACTACCAACAACACTGGCTAATGGATTGCTAGTTAAAATCGAGAACTTTTGTTTAATGTCATTGTGGTTAACATCTTTAGCACCACCATCTTGCAATGTATCAAAGTACGTTTTCCACTTTGGTTCAACATTGGTTGGGTTATCTAAGTATAGCTCATAAAGTTCTTCAATAAAATCACTATTTGCACCAAAAAGGTACGATGAATTCCAATTCTGTTGCATGCTTTGCATTTTTCACCCTAACTTAAAATTAAAATATATCCGATTAATTTATCATGTTGAGCAAACTAAATTAGCTCTAATAATTTTTTGACCTACATGAGAAAGCGACTCTAACTAATCAACTTTAATAAAAATTTGCCAATAATTTTATCACTATTGGCAAATAAGATTTCCCAAATTTACAAAATTTATTCTAAATCCTTATTTTATAAAGGTTTAAATACCATTAGTTACACAATTAGTTGAGGAATTACAATTCGCCACTGTAACTTCACCGGAAATAATACTCGTCAACCAATCATAATATGCCGATACATTGGTTGCTGCATTCGGTAAGCTACTATAAAATTGACCACAAGCATTGGTTGGCCCATAGGTATGTTCAGATAACAGTATCCAATTTGATCCATCTGGTGAAAATAGATCGCCACCGCCAGAATCACCGCCACACACTAAAGTGCTATAACCATAATTTGCTGAGGATGGGTTAAAATAACTATTATATAAGTAATGATAACCAGCATTATCACTTTGCTGATAAAAATAATTTACTACATAAAATAATTGACCGCTGCCACCATTAATATTATTACTACCATAACCCAGAGATAACACTGGTGCCATTGTGTATACTGGTGGATATAAACTACCATCATTCAGTTGTGGATAATTATACGGTGCAGGATTAAAATTATTTGCAATATGAATCAAAGCAATATCATTACCTTCACCACCATTTTCAGGTGTAAAATTAGGACAGTTACCCAAAGACGCAAATGTCGCACCATCACAATAATTACTCGGTAAAAATACTGTTGCAGAAGAACTAATGGTTGTCGTCGTACCATTGGTTCCACCAAAACCTTTGGAAATTGCAATAGAGGTTGGAGATAGCAGCTCGCTAGCAGATAAAACACTAGAAGAAGATTTGGAAGTTACAAAACAATGTGCCGCTCCAACCAACCAAGTACCACCAGCACCATCGCTAGCAACAGGAGTTGCAGAACACAATGCGCTACCATCTTTTTGGACGTATGCAGCCAAACTTTCTGCAGCAGTATTCGTATTATAACCATAGGCAATCTGTAATCCATTCACCGTCGCATTAGCTTGCGGAATAAACGATGGAATTGCACTAGCAAAACCACTTGGTAACGTAGCATAAGACTGTGCTGCTGGATAAGGATATGGTGAAATTCCTACATAAGAACTGGAACTACTACTACCTCCACTATTACATCCATTCAAAAATGAAGCTACTCCAATAAATATTAGCAAACCAACCTTTTTCACAACTTCACCATTCATAAAATTAAATCCATTTATACTTTATTTAAATTGGAGAATTAACAAACAGTAATTCTCCATAAAAATAACAGATACAGATCAATTAGCCATTAGTAACACAATTGGCAATTGAACCATTACTACAACTAGCAACTGGCGTAGGACTAGTTAAAATTGACTGAATCCAGTCGTAGTACATAGAAACATTTGTTGCCGCATTCGGTAAATAGTTATAGAATGTTCCACATGAATCACTTGGCCCATAGGTATGTTCAGACAGCAAGAGCCAATTGCTACCATTCCAGAACAAATCACCACCACCAGAATCACCACCACAAACTAATGCGGTATATCCAGACTGACCAAATCCACCATTATTGTAGAAGCTATTGTATAGATAATGATAACCAGTAGTATCCTGCTGCCAATATTGATAGTTTGCAGTATAAAACATCGTACCACAAGGTGTAGTTGATGTTCCACAGCTTGCACTACCATTAGGTGTTTGAGTATTAATTCCATAACCTATTGATAAAACTGGCGCAGCTGTGTACGGTGTTGGATATTGACTGCTCTGAGCTAATTGTGGATATGATTCAGGATCTGCATAACGTCCACTAATTTGAATAACTGCAATATCATTTCCTTGACCATTAGTTATACCATCACTTGGAGAAAAATTGGGACAATCAGAACCAGAACTAAAAGTAGCATTATAGCAGTAATCTTGCCGTAAATACACAGCAGCAACTGGATAGCCCTCCCAATTTGCAGCACTACTATTTACACCATAATAAACATTAAGCGTAGTCGCCGCTAATAAATTAGCACGACTTAAGGTTGTTGGTGAAGTTTTATTGTTAACAAAACAATGCGCAGCACCAATTAAAAATGTTGTATTAGTATTAGAATCATATTTTATCGGTGTTGCCGAACAAAGATAATTACCCATAGTTACGTATGCTGTCAAATTAGCAATATTTGACTCAGCATTATTACCATAAGCAATTTGTAAACTCGGTAAACCATTTGGCCAAAATGAGCTTGGATACGCAGCCGTAAATCCAGTTGGTTGCCCTAAACTGGCATATGATTGCCCATTATAACTACCGACTGGTTGAACTGCAGAAGGAGGAACTGGATTATCCGCAAAACTAGAACCCCCTCCACCATTGCTGCCGCTACTACCACCCCCGCCGCCATTACAAGCAACTAGCATAACACTGCCCACCAAGCCACCAAGGATTAACCCAAATTTTTTAACCATCGCTCACACTCAAAAAAAGAGCACCCGCAAAAGCTGTGCTCAAATTATTTTAATAAATTACTTACGATCAGCAACAGCTACATAATCTCGCGATGTATAGCCAGTGTACAATTGACGTGGACGACCAATTTTGAAATCAGCATCTTCAATCATTTCTTGCCATTGTGCCAACCAACCAACGGTACGTGCCAAAGCAAAAATAGCTGTAAACATATTAGTTGGAATTCCAATTGCTTGTAAAATAATTCCAGAATAAAAATCCACGTTTGGATACAATTTATGATCAATAAAGTAGCTATCTTCTAAAGCAATTTTCTCTAACTTCATCGCTAATTTGAATAATGGATCTTCACGTTTACCCAAAGCATCTAAAACATCATTACAGGTTTGACGCATAATACTTGCACGTGGATCCATATTTTTATAAACACGGTGACCAAAGCCCATCAATCGATATTTCTTATCTTTAACGCCCTGCATGAATTCTTCAACTTTAGACTCATCACCAATTTCATTTAACATTTTTAATACCGCTTCATTCGCGCCACCATGTGATGGACCCCATAAACACGCAACTCCTGCTGCAACCGCTGCAAATGGATGCGTACCAGAGCTACCAGCTAAACGCACGGTTGAAGTTGAGGCATTTTGCTCATGATCTGCGTGTAATAATAAAATACGATCAAACGCTTTAGCCACAATTGGATTTGGTTTGTAAGTTTCACACGGTGTAGCAAACATCATGTGTAAGAAATTTGAAGCATAATCCAAGTCATTATGTGGGTACATAAATGGTAAACCTTGGTTATAACGATAGCACATCGCTACAATCGTTGGCATTTTTGCAATCAAACGACGAATTGCAATTCTGCGATGATCTGCATTGGTCGAATCAAAATCTTCTGGATAGAACGCAGCCATTGCACTAACCGCACCACCAAGCATTGCCATTGGATGTGAATCACGACGGAAGCCTTTGAAAAAGCTATGAAATTGATCATGAACCATATTATGGCGTAAAATTGCATGCTCATATTCATCTTTTTGTGCTTGAGTTGGTAATTCACCACGTAGTAATAAATACGCGCCTTCTAAATGCGTTGAATGTTCTGCCAATTGTTCAATTGGATAACCACGATAGAATAACTGACCTTTATCACCGTCAATGTAAGTAATCTTAGACTCGCAAGATGCAGTAGCTAAAAACGCTGGATCATAGCTCCACATTCCAGATTTACCAAAAGTTCTGAAATCTACAACATCTTGACCAATTGTAGCTTTATAAATTGGATACTCAACTACCTTACCATTACCAAAATCTACTTTTACTGATTTAACAGCTTCTGATGATAAATTTGCTTGTTCAGTCATAAAATATTCCTTGTAAAAATTAATTTGTGCAATTTTATTAACAACTGCTTGTAACTTTGGGTCAGCTAACTCTTGTTTCCATTGAAAAAGTACTAACAAATCACTATCTTCTAGGGTTAAAAGATGTTGATATGCTAATAATTCGGCTTCATTTAGTTTCGCAAACTCACCAGTATTAATAAAGCGTTCAAAATATAAGTCTAACTCCAGCATCGAACGACGCGAACGCCATTTTAGCTTTTCAGTTGAAACATAGTCCATAGTTTTACCATAAATTCGAATAGCAGAATAGACGAAATTATAAAAAGTCGTCTATTCTTGGATTTAAACTGCGCGAGCAATCATCATTTCTTTAATTTTACCAATTGCCTTTGTCGGATTAAGTTTTTTCGGACAAACATCAACGCAATTCATAATAGAATGACAACGGAATAAACGATATGGATCATTTAGATCATTTAAACGCTCGTTCGTTGCTTGATCACGGCTATCCGCCAAAAAGCGATAAGCATGTAATAGTGCCGCTGGACCAAGAAATTTATCTGGATTCCACCAGAAAGACGGGCAAGCAGTTGAACAGCAGGCACACAATATACACTCCACCACACCATCTAACTCTTTGCGATCTGCAGGTGATTGATAACGCTCACGCTCTGGCATTGGACGATCATCAATTACATATGGTTTAATTGAATGATATTGATGGAAAAACTGCGTCATATCCACAATTAAATCACGAATTACTGGTAAACCAGGAATTGGACATAATACAATTGGTTGCTTCAAATCAGCAAGATCAGTCAAACATGCTAAGCCATTGCGACCATTGATATTCATCGCATCTGAACCACACACACCTTCACGGCATGAACGGCGGAATGAAACTGAATCATCATTATCATCTTTAAGTTTTACCAAAGCATTCAGCAATTTCTTGTCATGCTCACCAACTTCAACCTCATAATCTTGATAATAAGGTTTAGTATCTTTTTCAGGATTAAACCGATAAATCGAGAATTTTACTTTATTTGTCATGAAATACTCCTAATATACACGGTTTGCTGGTGGAATATAATCCACAGACAATGGCTTAGTATGCACATCTTTATACTCTAAACGACGATCAGCACTGTAATATAAACTATGCTTCATCCAAACTTCATCATTACGATCTGGATAATCAACGCGTGCATGCGCGCCACGCGATTCTTTACGTTCACGTGCAGCAATCATAGTTGCCACCGCAACTTCCAGAGTATTTAAAAACTCCAAAGCCTCAACCCGAGCTGTGTTAAACACTTTAGATTTATCATTGATATACAGATTTTGTGCTTGTGCATGAATATCTAAAATTCTTTGCACACCTTCATCCAAAACATCTTGCGTTCTAAATACTGAGGCATGTTGTTGCATACAAACTTGCATCGCGTTACGTACTTCAGCAATTTTAACTCCCGTTGCTGGCGCAGAATCTAATTTAGCTAAACGCGCCAAAGTAAACTCACCGGCATTTGCAGGCAAAGGCTTAACTTCATCCAAAGTTTTAATAAATTCAATCACACTATTTCCAGCTGATTTACCAAACACTACCAAATCAAGCAATGAATTTGTACCCAAACGATTTGCACCATGCACCGAAGCACAAGCACATTCACCAGCCGCATAAAAACCTTTGACGATTTTCTCATCTACGCCATCGAGTACTTCACCACGATAGTTAGTTGGAATACCACCCATCATATAATGACAAGTCGGTACAACAGGAATTGGTTGTTTAACTGGATCAATACCCAAGAATTGAATTGAAATTTCACGAATACCTGGTAAACGTTCATCAATAACTTCAGCACCTAAATGATCTAATTTTAATAATACGTGGTCTTTATTAGCGCCACAACCACGACCTTCATTAATCTCAACTTGCATTGCACGCGATACGACATCACGCGAAGCCAAATCTTTAGCAGTTGGTGCGTAACGTTCCATAAAACGCTCACCATTACCATTTAATAAATAGCCGCCCTCACCACGAACACCTTCAGTAATTAAAACTCCAGCGCCATATAAACCGGTTGGGTGAAATTGCCAAAATTCGATATCTTCAACTGGTAATCCCGCACGTAATGCCATACCAACACCGTCACCAGTGTTAATGAATGCGTTCGTTGAAGCCTGATAAATTCTTCCAGAACCACCAGTGGCAAATAGCACTGCTTTAGCATGAATAATGTAAACTTGACCAGTTTCCATTTCTAAAGCAGTAACCCCAACTACGTCACCATCATCGTTACGAATTAAATCTAAAGCCATCCACTCCACAAAGAAATGCGTTTGAGCCTTAACATTCCGTTGATAAAGTGCATGTAACATTGCATGACCGGTACGATCGGCAACTGCACAGGCACGGCGAACTGGTTTTTTACCAAATTCGGCCATGTGCCCACCAAATGGACGTTGATAAATTTTACCATTATCTAAACGATCAAATGGCATACCATAATGTTCTAATTCAGATACTGCATCGGTTGCTTGTTTACACATAAACTCGATTGAATCTTGGTCACCAAGCCAATCCGCACCTTTAACCGTATCATACATATGCCAATGCCAATTATCTTCTTCAGAATTACCAAAAGAAGCTGAAATTCCACCCTGAGCAGCCGCTGTATGCGAGCGCGTCGGGAAAACTTTAGATAAAACAACGGTCTTTAAACCTGCTTCAGATAATTGTAACGCAGCACGTAACCCTGCACCACCACCGCCAACAACGACAGCATCAAATTTTAATATCGGTAAACTCATTAATTAGTCCTCTTTATGCCCACAAAATTACTGCAGAATAAATAAAAGATCCAACTAGCCATACTATAACCATAGTATACATAGTCACTCGTGCGCCATAAGATTTAACATAATCCATTACAACATCACGCATCCCAATCCACGCATGGAGCACAACTCCAAAAATAGTTATTTGGGTAAAAATTTTTACAAAAGTAAAACTAAAGAATTGTTGCCAAGTAATAAAATTAGCATCAATTATTTTATTTGCCAAAAACATGAATACAAATAAAACAATAATTGCTACCAACATTAAGACGGCAGTAATTCGTTGTTGTAACCATGAATTTATACCGTGCCCAGCACTCAATGACTTACGTGTTCTTACCATACCAATGCTCCCATCGCCACAGTTAACAATAAACTAATCACCAATACCCAACGCGCAGTTTTCTTAGCAGTTTCACGTTCAGTTCCACGGTGCATATCCAAAAATAAGAATCTAACCCCAGCACACATATGATGCATAATTGACCAAATTAAAACTAGATAAATCAGCTTAATAATTGGGCATGAAGCAACTGAATAACACGATGCATAAAACTCTCGATTGGTTAATGACTCATGAAATAATACTAAAACAAAAGGAATTGCTAAAAACATCAAAACACCGGATACACGATGCAGTATCGAAATTTTTGCCATAATTGACATTTTGGAACCAAGTTTTGGTAAGTTCAAAAACACTGGTCGCTGTTGTTTTTCCATAAAGACCTCTTAAAACATTGCGATGGTTAGACAGCTTATAAATTTACTGCCAGAATTACCCACGATTTTATCACATTCAACTGATCCAACAATGATAAAAATATACCAAAATAAGTACTTTTGCTTGTATTTATATAAGAACAGCACTTGATAGATTGATAACTTAAGCAAACTTAACCAACAAAAACAAGCACTATATTAGATTTATCTAAAATAAACTTGCGGTTTATATTAGAATATACTAAAATACCTAAAGAGATATCAAAGCAAGTTATAAAACAGCATCCATCAGATCAAATTTATTTAAAGGATAAATAAAATGGCATCAATTAAATACATTAATGCAAATGAACTACAAGACCTGTTAAAAACCGCCAAACTAACTATTTGTGATATCCGTGAAGCAGATGAATTTAATCGAGAACACATCCCAGACGCCGTTAACACGCCAATTTCATCATTTAATTCAATGGAAATAAATAAATTAGCAGAAAATGGGAACACACTTGTATTTCATTGCCAGTCAGGTAACCGCACCAAATTAAATCAAACTAAATTTGAAACACTCTCAAGTTCCGAAGTCATGATTCTTCAAGATGGTATAAATGCTTGGAAAAAACTTGGATGCACTCTGACTGTAAACAATAAAGCACCACTACCAATCATGCGACAAGTACAAATGATTGCTGGAACGTTAATTACTCTTGGAGTAATTCTTGGTTTTTTGATATCGCCACTATTTTTTCTATTAAGTGGATTCGTCGGAATCGGGCTTACATTTGCTGGAATTAGCGGTTTTTGTGGAATGGCCAATTTATTGATGCTCTTACCATATAACAAATGCAATAAATAAAAACATAAAGGTAAACAAAATGCAAAGAAGAATTCTTATTATTGGCGGTGTCGCAGGCGGTGCCTCAGTAGCAGCACGCTTAAGACGTCTAAATGAACAAGATACGATTATTATGTTTGAACGAGGTGAACATGTTTCATTTTCAAACTGTAGTTTACCCTATTACTTAAGCGACACTATTGATAATGCAGAACGCTTGATTATGATGTCACCAGAAAAGTTCAAGAACCAATATAATATTGAGGCACGAACCAATAGTGAAGTAATCGCAATTAATCGCCAAGAGAAAAATATTCTCATTAAAAATTTAATTGATAACTCAACTTATACGGAATATTATGACACGTTAATTCTGTCTCCTGGTGCAAAGCCAATTATGCCACTAATTCCAGGTAACGAACTTGTAAACATATACACCGTCAGAAATGTTCAAGATATCAAAAAATTAAAAACCGCGGCAAACAATAATTTACAACAAAACATTGCAGTAATTGGCGGTGGTTTTATCGGCATCGAGGTTGCAGAAAACTTAAAAGATGCTGGTTTCAAAGTAAGCTTAATTGAAGCTATGCCACAGATATTACGTACCGTAGACTATGATCTAGCTCAAATTTTACATAAAACAATTACAGACCATGGTGTTGATCTAGTTATTAATGATAAAGTCGTTCGATTTAATCAAAATCAAATACAACTTAATTCAGGACGCGTGATAGATGCAGACACAATAGTAATGGCAATTGGAGTAGAACCTGAAATTAATTTGGCCAAACAAGCTGGACTAAATATTGGCGAAACTGGAGCTATTCAAGTCAACGAATTTTGCCAAACTAATGACCCAAATATCTATGCAATAGGTGATGCAATTGAAGTAAACCATCTTTTTTTCGAGAATAAGTTTAAACTGGCACTGGCTTGGCCAGCTCAAATACAGGCTCGTGGCACAGCTAACCATATAAATCAACGTGAGTTTATTAATCCAGCATATATAGGAACATCATGTATAAAAATCTTTGATTATAATGCAGCCTCAACTGGATTAACTGAAGCGATGATTGAAACCCTAAAACTACCATTGATTTATGAGGTGGTTCATATAACACCAAATGATAAAGTCAGTTTAATGCCAACAAACCATACGATGCACTTCAAATTAATTTTTGAAAAATCAAGTGGAAAAATACTCGGGGCACAAGCAATTGGCAAAGGAGACGTTGATAAAAGGATCGACGTAATTGCAACGGCAATAAAATTTAATGCGACCGTAATGGATTTACCTGATTTGGAATTATGCTATGCGCCGCCATTTAATACCGCCAAAGATGTCGTCAACATGGCTGGATATGTTGCATGTAACTTGCGAAATGGTGATTTTAAGCAAATTCAAATTACACAAGTGCGCGATTTAGTCAATGCAAATGCCTATATTTTAGATGTAAGAGAATCAATTGAACTCAAAAAAGGTAAAATTATAAATGCGATTAATATCCCGCTCAGTGAATTACGCCAAAGAATCAATGAACTTCCGCGCAATACAAACATCTACGTACATTGCAGAAGCGGACAACGCAGCTACAATGCAACACTGTTACTCAACAACCTCGGCTTTACTAATGTTTACAACATTGCAGGTGGATTCTTAAGCTTATCTTATTTTGAATTCTATAATGATAAAACACTACAACGCCAACCAATTGTAACTGACTATAATTTTAACTAGCAGATTTACAATCGTGTAACTTTAAATAAATTGCGGCAACTAGAACCTAACCTTTTGGTTGCCGCCCATAATTTTAAATTCATAATTAGCATTATGAGCGCAATTTCTCAACCTGGGTAACCTCATTAGCAATATTACTCGCTAAATTGGCTTGATAAAATTCATCGCTAGCAATCATGCTTAAATCAAAGCCGTGGATTACCTGAACTTTAACTTGTCCACCGACTAAATTTAAACCATAAACGTGTCCACCAATTTCTTCTGTAACATCAACAAAATGAAAATGAAATCCAGGCACATTCAGTTGCGATAAATAAATCGGAAAATAGACGCCAACCAAAGTACCAGATATGTCAGCAAAGGAATGCGTACGTTGCAACGCAGGCAATATTTCTATCAAACGGCGATACGGACGACAAGTGCACTCTTCACTACGCAAATCAATCTGCGTAAAAAGACCTTCAATTCTAAATGCATAAATAAGATTAGTCGATGGTAAATGTGCCAACAATTGAGTCTCTAAATCAGCAAACGAACTAGCATTCAACGTAAATCTTAAGCTTGGTTGAAAATTGCTAATTACCGCAAAAGGAGTTTTTATTGTATCTGCTAAACGGTTCAAACGACAATTAGCATCAGCTCGAAAGAATTTACCATCATAAATTACTAACTCACCGTCAATTGCATCCAAAGCCCCAAGCCCCAAATCCCCCTTGTTTGCTAGCTCTGCGATGGTTGTGTCTCCATCATAAACCGCTTCCAATAATGAATTAATTGTTCCAGTTTGATAAATATATTGCTTTAACATAGATTATATCCGCGACTTAGAGTTGGCACTTTTGTCTGATGACCAGAGCAAACTAAGTATCCCAAAGAAGATAAACAACATAATATAGACACTTGGTGCAGCTATCATTAAATAATGGTGCTGAATCAACTCTGTTACAACAATTGGTGCAAACCCTGCAAAAGAAGTAATCGATAAATTATAACAAGTTGCCACACCACTTAAACGAATATTACTTGGAAATAATGAAGTCAAATAAAGTGGAACAAGTAATCCAAATAAACCATGACCAATCATCAATAAAATATATCCACTAAACAAGCTTAATTTATGACCTATGACATAATATGCAACAGGAACAATAATTAAGTTCACGATCAGACTCCACCACATTAACTGCGGCACATCATCGGCTTTGCGAAACCAATAACCAAACAAAAAAATTACAAGCACGGTTACACTTAATGCAATCGGCAATAGAAGACCAACTAAATTATTTGGAATATGCAAGAAAGTACGCATATATGTTGCCATAAAAATAATTGCTAAAACCGAAAATACCTGCTGTATCGCAGAAAAAATCACACCTTGAATAACCTGAGACCAATGTTTACGAAATAGATATACAATCGGCACTTTTGGCTTACTCATGATACTTTTAAATTCAGGTGTCTCATGCAAAGTTTTACGAATCCGGTAACTAATCAAACAAATTACGCCACCAATTACAAAAGGAATTCGCCACGCAAATTGATTTAACTGCTCGACACTAAAAAGATATGTCAATAAATAATTTACCGCAGCCGCAAGCAAATAACCACTAAAGATGCTTGCCATCGTAATACCGAATGCTAAAATTTTCTTATTGGATAATGACTCACTCAAGTAAACATAGGTTGTTGGGAGTTCCCCACCCAAAGCCAAGCCTTGTAATAAACGACAAAAAAGGAGTAAGCACGGTGCCAAAATACCAATACTTTGATAAGTTGGCAAACAGGCAATTCCCAAAGATGAAATCCCCATGATGAATATCGTCAGAATTAAAACTTTCTTTCGCCCAAATTCATCACCAATATGGCTAAACAACAAACCACCAATGGGACGCAAAATAAACCCAAGCAAAAAAACCATATAAGTTTCTAAAATCAACGTATAAGGATTACTTGATGGAAAAAATTGATGGGCAAAATAAATTGAAAAAGTTCCATAGATTGCAAAATCATACAGTTCTAGCATACCGCCTAATGATGACAAACTAATGATCTTTCGTTCTTCTTGATTCATGTAGTTTTCCCCTCACAAAAATCAATTAACGTCAATAACCAAATGGCTATAAAAATAAGGGAGCTATTCTAGCATCAAACCAACTTTAAATACATCCCGAATTTGACTATCAAGGTTAAATTATTTCAATATAAACAACTTACTGAAACAATAAAGATTGGCTAATTTACTTTTAATAAACAAAAATGGTTACCGCGCCATACGTAGCTATTCGTAACCATAAAAGCTGTCAGTTACGATTGATAATTACCAGAATAAAACAACCATTACAACTACTCACACCACTTAAAGCTATAAACTTTGATTAATTCCTTGCAAAGTTTCTATCGGTAATACAGATTTAGTAATCGGACGCCCAATCACTAAATAATCAGCACCGCTAGCAACAGCGATACTTGGTGTCATAATTCGAGTCTGATCATCAACTTTATCCGTATTTAGGCGAATGCCTGGCGTAACCGTTAGAAATTCTGCACTAGTAGCAAGCTTAATTGCAGCGGCTTCATGCGCAGAGCAAACCACTCCATCTAAACCGCATTCATAACTCAAGCGCGCCAAGTGTAATGTTTGCTCAACTAAACTATGTTGATAACCAATCTCTGCTACCGCAGACTCACTCAAGCTAGTTAAAATAGTCACCGCAATTAACAAAGGCTTATGTTGACTATCTTCAATTGCTTGACGCGCTTTTGTCAACATTTCGCGACCACCACTGGCATGTACATTCACCATCCACACACCCAAATCAGACGCTACACGAATTGCTTTATAAACTGTATTGGGAATATCATGAAACTTAAGATCCAAGAATATTTCAAAACCAAGCGCCTGCAACTCACGAATAATTTGTGGTCCATAGGCAGTAAACAACTCCTTGCCAACCTTCAGACGACATTCACTAGGTTTAATTTGCTGAACAAACTCCATCACCTCGGTTAAATTATTAAAATCCAAAGCTACAATTACTTTCGAAGTCATCATTATCTTTTATTCCTTTACATCGTAGAATTAAAATCCAACTCTACTCAATTTAAGTTAATTACAAAATACGACTATTTACTCTATTTTAAAATTGTGGTACGAAGCAGTCATAACTACTGCCAGATATTACGTTGATTTTTAATCACCCATTCTATTTCTGGTTTAGTTAATTGCCAAATCACCCAAATACGTCCTTGAAAATCAAATTGCACCGCAACTGGCTGATCCAGCAAATCACCTAAGTAGGCTTGTACATGAGTATTATTATCTTGATCACGAATTACAGATGCTGGACTCATCACTACTTTTTTACTCGAAAGCCACATTAAACCTAATAAGCTTGTACCATAATTACTAGGAATTTCTTGTAACGTAACTTGGGGGTAATTAATTTTATTAATCACCGCAAATTGAGTACCCACAGGAAAACTGCGCAAAATTGGTACTGTTTCAGCATTTGACATTATAACCATAGCTAACAAAAAAACCGTACAGATTAACTTACGCATCAGAGTTTAATTTATAAAGAATTGAATAGATGTAACCACACGCACTTTTTTATTAATATTGCTAGTATCGCCAATATTCGAACCATCTGGCGAGGCAATAGTAAACACACCCTGACTCGCAGATTTAATTTTGCCAACCTGACTCTGCGTATTTTTAGCAAAAGTCTCGGCTGCCAATTTAGCATTTTGCGTAGCGCTATCTAGCATAGTTGCCTTAATATTATTCAAATTATTATAAAAATAACTAATACTATTATTACCAACAATCACGCCTTGACTCACCAATTCACCAGCATTTTGGCTAACCTTAGCCACCAAATCTACATCTGGGGTGGTAACACTCACGCTATTGCTAATTTGATAATGTGGTAATTTATCATTATTACCACCATATTGATTAGCCCAATTATCACTAACGCTAATTGTCCCTAATTGAAGACTGCTTTCAGCAAAATTATTACTCAGCAAGAATTTACTAACAGCTTTTTGATTAAGACTAATTTGTTGATACAAATCTTTAAGATTGTCACCACTAACGCTAAAACTAATGCTCCACGTGGCTAAATCTGACTTAACATTTTGTTCTGCCAAACCTTTGACTTCAACCGAACGATCAAAATTACGGAAAAACTTAATCCCATTACCAACAAAGCAACCACCTGCGGCTACACCACAAGCTAAAACCAATGCCGCAATTACGCGACTACGCGATGAACTAGCTGACATATTTAAATTCCTTCCATACAAAATAAGTAACCCATGAAATTTCAACTAACAATATAAACCAGGTATCTAAATTAATACACTCTATTTTGGCTCTGATCAATCTTGAGAACAATTTTACCTGGCTGAGCACTACTTTTTAATGCTGCAAAAGCTCGAGGATAATCCTCAAAATTATATTCATTCAATTGCGGTGAAACACCTGATCTGATTAGTAGTTCTAGTAACTCATTGCCCATTTGTGCTAAATCAGTTTGCGATGAATAATGCTTAGCAAGATAAGCACCACCTAAAGCAACTTCGTGAAAACCAAAGCCTGTGCTAAATTCACCAATCTCATTAGTATCTAAGATTCCAACAATCGAAGCAATTTGACCATTAAAAGCTAGAATTTCAAGATTTCGTTGCAAATTAACTTTATTCGTAGTCTCAAGAATATAATCCACGCCTTGTGGACAAAGTTGCTTAATTTGCGAATAAATATCACTCACAGTATAGTCAAAAACTTCATCAGCACCAAGGCTTAATACATAATCAATATTCCGAGTGGAACAAGAACTAATCACCCTAAGTCCCAATGCTTTAGCAATAATAATTGCAAAACCACCAACTCCACCACTACCAGCCTGAATAAAAATACTTTTACCAGCTTGAATATTCATTTTACGCACCAATGCCTGATAAGCAGTTAAACCTGCACATGGCATTGCGGCAGCCAGGCGTAAATCAAAATTTACTGGGATTTTAAATAATACGTGTTCAGGTTGTAAAATATACTCAGCAAGAGCTCCGCCATGACTTAAATCAGCATGCACGGCTACATTATCACCGATTTGCACCGCTGTTACATCAGCACCAATTGCAACAACTTGTCCAGCTAAATCTAAGCCCGGAATATATGGATAATGCCAAAAAGTTGGCTGATTAGCAATTAATTTGTAATCCACTGGATTTAAGCTAGCATAAGCAACTTTAATTAATACTTGATGTGAATTTACTATTGCAGGAGCATCTAACTTAATTCGATTTAACTCATCAATTCCAGCACCGCATCTCATAAGAGCAATTGCTTGCATGTTCAACCCCCACGCTTTAAAAACATATGAAATCTAATAAAGAATCTTACGATTAAAATGATAAAGAATTCCAGCAAGAAAAGCAAAAAAACCAGACACTAACACCAACCCGAGTAATGGCTGGTGGGCAAACATGGTTACCAATGAAATTGCACCACTACTTAAAGTAAAACCTAAGCACATATTTAGCCCAAGGGCTTGTGCACTATCCTGATTAAAATGACTCATAATCCGAATCTGAGTAGGCGGATTAATTAACGCATTAGCCGCCCGCATAAAAAACACTCCAGCTGTCACAATTATCAGGGCTAAATTTGGCAACTTTAAAAACCACGCCGAACTAACTATTAACGCACCAAAAACAGTTGAATAAACCCCAATCCGAATAATTTTATCTGCTGCTACTGCTTTACCATTTAAGCGCTGCATAATTTGATTACCGCTTAGGTAAGCGCATGATAACCATAAATAAAGCATCGAGTAATGTTGCGGCGACATATGCCAATGTTGAATATATAAATAACTCGAAATACCAATAAAAGTAAAATACACTGCAACTCCAGCAGCATAAATACCAGTTAGCACCAGAAACATTCGATTAGTTAATAACTTGACATACGTTTTAACATAGTAACTAGGATGTTGGAAAGTTGTTAAAGGCCTATGATTAGTTTCTGGTAGAATAAAATAACACCAAATTACTAAGCCCATACCCAAAACACCGCTTCCTGTAAAACAGCTTCGCCAGCCCCAGAATTTAGCCAAATACGCACCAATTATAGGAGCAATTGCAGGCGAAATAATTAACCCCATAAGCAAAATTCCATTAGCTGTAATTTGCTCACGCTCATCCATACAATCTTTTAGTACCAAACGCGGTACAATAATTATCACTGCACAGCCAAAAGCCTGCACTACTCGTAAAACAATTATCAATTGAATTATTGGTAAAACTGCAATCAAAAAAGCAGCCAAACTAAAGCAGAAAACCCCGATCAATAAACAACGTCGACGCCCAAAACGACTACTTAATTCACCAACAAACAATACGGCAAAAGCGACCCCAAGGCTATAACAAGATAAAGTTAGATTAACCACACCTGGCGTAGAATGAAAATCTAAAACCATTTGCGGCAAAGATGCGATAAAAATATCCGTCGCAGAAACTCCAACAAAAAACATCATGGTCATTAAAAACATAATCTGACGTTTCTGCTCTTTAGTCAAAATTAAATTACTCAAGACACACTTTCCCTAAACAAATTATTATCACTTACTACCCCAACGAATATTTTCCAAAGATTTCCCACGTGTTTCTGGAATAAATAAACTAATTAGCAAGTAACAAAATACAAAGCAAGCCATAATTAAAAATAAATTAGCATAACCAAGACTTGCAGTCAAACTACCAAACCATGAAACAAAAACCGTGCCAACCAAAGCACCGATTGTAAAGGCAATAGAAATCGCTACCCCACGGATATTAGTTGGTAATAGCTCAGTTGAAATCACTAAAATCAACGCACCTGGACCAAATGCAAAAAACCCAACTACCAGCACAATCCCCGCCAAAGTAATATAACCAATTAATTCACCAGCTGGTAGTAAAGCATGAGCGACGTATAGCGTCAATAAACTTACCAATAAGCCACTGGTACCAATAATTAAAATCTTTTTACGCCCAATTTTTTCAACCAAGAATAAAGTTGCAGTCATCGCTGCAAAATTAACTAAACTGATGCTAATATTACCTAATACACCAACAATCTCCGAAGACAGACCAGAATCTTTTAGAATCTGAACACTATTTTGCACAAAAACACTAATTCCAGTTAATTGATTGAGTGTTACCGCCGCTAAAATAATTAAAAACGGCAAAAGATTATTCCGTTTCCATAATTCACTCACACGAACACTAGCACCTTGTTGTGCATCACTAATTTCAGATAAAATTATCTCCGCTGAGGCTGGATTATTGGCAGTTAATACCTGCCGAGCTTCAGCAATGCGCGATTTGGCAACGAGCCAGCGTGGTGACTCAGGCAAATTACGTAAAATTATCATAATCCAAATTGGTATTAATAATGCAACCGCAAATGCCCACGAATAATAGTTCACACTAATTACCAGCCAAATTAAGCTAGCCACTAATGCTCCACCAGTATTAGCCATTTTAAAAGCAGTGATAATTTGACCGCGCCAACGTGTTTCTGAGACCTCAACCAAATACAATGGCATCACAATTTCGCACATACCATAGGCAATTCCTTGAATAAAACGTGCGGCATAAAGGTGATAATAACTTTTGGCAACAATAAAATATATCGTCCCCAAAATAAAAATCATCATCGTGATAAAGATAACTTTCTTACGCCCAAAATAATCACTCATGCTACCAGTATAAATACTTGCAATAAAACATCCCAGCAACAATGCACCAGCTAACAAAGAAACTTGTTCCTTGAGCATATAACTATGTTGAACTAAGTTTGGTAAAATTAAAGCGATCACACCTAAAATATAACCACAAATTACGCCACTCAAAATTGTCAATGTAATAATTCGCTGCTTGTAACTATTTTCCGGCATATAAAGCCCCAAGAATACATTTTTGGCGAGCGCCAGTTACCGTTTCATAATTTGCAGGTAATTTCTCAATCCGCCGTTTGGCAAACCATGCAAAAGCGATAGCTTCCATTTGATCAACATCAATTCCTAATTCTTGCGTAGTTTTTACCTGAATTTGACTATTTGCGGCAATTCGTTCTAATAGAAATTGATTGTACGCGCCACCGCCACAAGCATAAATCGCTTCAACTTGCTCAGGAAGAATAACGCCTTTAATCGCATCAGAAACAGTTATTGCAGTTAACTCCAATAAACTCCGTAAAACATCTACATCTGAGTAATTAACTAGATTCAAAGCCATTAAATGCTGCTGAACCCATGCCAAATGATAAATTTCCTTACCTGTACTTTTGGGAGCGGCTAGGCTAAAGTAAGGATCTTGCAACATTTCTGCTAACAGCTCAGGAATAATCTGACCACTGCGCGCTAAATCACCATTTTTATCATACGCTAGCTGAAACTTATCTTGCACCCATAAATCAATTAGGCAATTCGCAGGTCCGGTATCAAAACCAATCACTTGCTCATTATTTGGCTCTAGCACGGTAATATTCGCAATTCCACCCAAATTTAAAATAACTCGTGCCTGTATACCTTGCAAAAAATACTTATGAAAAACTGGAGTCAACGGTGCGCCTTGCCCGCCATAAGCCATATCCATACGCCGGAAATCACAAACTACATCAATTCTCGTTAATTGTGCTAACTTATTACCATCAACCAATTGTAATGAAAATGGATATTGATTATACGGATCATGGTAAACCGTTTGTCCATGACAGCCAATTGCGATAATTTCATCTGCGGATACTTGACTTATATCTAATAACTTAGTCACCGCAGCGGCATAATTAATGGCTAAACGAACTTCCAGCTCACCAAGTTCACGCAAATGCAAATTAAACTCACGCAATAGTTTTTGCAAATCAGCTTGTAGCTCTGGCTCAAATGGCAGTGAACACTTGGCGATTAACTGTACCTGGTCGTCGTCAGTAAACTCACAAATTACAGCATCAATTCCATCTAAGCTTGTTCCCGACATAATGCCAATATATTTCATGACCAACTCCAATTTAATTCATTTTCCAAACAAATAATTTGAACAATAAAAAGAGCTGATTTCTTGAATCAGCTCGACATAATTTTTATTTCTTCCAAATATCACGTAGACCAACTGTTTTATTAAACACTAATTGCCCATTGGCAGAATCACAAGCATAACGATCTGCCACAAAATAGCCAACTCGTTCAAATTGATATCTATCTTCAGGTTTTATTGTAGCAATACTTGGTTCAATATAAGCGCTAATCGTTTCTAGTGAATGTGGATTAATAAACTCCACAAAATCATGACCTTCAACATTATCTGGCTGTAACTCCGTAAATAAACGCTCATATAAGCGCACTTCAGCTTTTAAAGATTTAGTTGCACTAACCCAGTGAATCACGCCCTTAACTTTACGACCTTCAGGATTTTTACCCAAGGTATCATGATCAATTGAACCACGTAATTCAGCTATTGAACCATCTGCATTTTTTATAATCTCATCACATTTAATCACATAACTATGGCGCAAACGTACTTCACCACCTAAAGTAAGGCGTTGGAAACCTTTTTCTGGAACTTCTTGGAAATCATCACTATCAATATAAATTTCTTGGGTTAACTCGCATAAACGTTTGCCAAATTCAGGATGTTGCGGATGAAAATCAGCTTCACGAGAACCAGTTTCACCAGCCACAAAATTAGTTAAGACTAATTTAATTGGCTTTAAAACCGCCATAATTCGTGGCACATTATTTTCTAAGTCTTCACGAATAGCAGTCTCTAGAACTGGAATATCAACATGGTTCGGTGATTTTGAAACCCCACAACGTTGAATAAATAGACGAATTCCTGCTGCAGTATAACCTCTGCGGCGCATACCAGCCAAAGTTGGCATCCGTGGATCATCCCAACCTGAAACCAGACCATCGGTCACCAACTGATTTAATTTACGCTTACTAGTCAAGGTATAACCTAACTCTAGGCGTGAAAATTCAATCTGACGTGGACGAGCTGGCAATAACCCTGCACTAAATAATTTATCAACCACCCAATCATATAACGGGCGATGATCTTCAAACTCAAGCGAGCAGCATGAGTGTGTAATTGATTCAAGCGCATCAGAAATACAATGCGTATAATCATACATCGGATAGATACACCATTTATCCCCAGTACGAATATGATGAAAGCGTTTAATCCGATAAATAGCTGGATCACGCAAATTCATATTCGGTGAACTCATATCAATTTTCAAGCGCAGAACTTTAGCACCATCAGCAAATTCACCAGCACGCATCCGATTAAATAAATCCAAATTCTCTGCAACACTACGAGTCCTAAATGGACTATCTTTACCGGGACGAGTTAATGTTCCACGGTATTCACGCATCTCTTCAGCATTTAAATCATCAACATAAGCCAAACCTTGCTCAATAAACCACTCAGCAAATTGATATAGTTTTTCAAAATAGTCTGAAGCATATTTCACATCACCATTCCATGTATAACCCAACCAAGTAATATTATCTTGAATTGAGCGCGCATACTCATCATTTTCTTTCTCTGGATTAGTATCATCAAAACGTAAATTACACAAGCCACCAAAATCTTCGGCTACCCCAAAATTATGACAAATTGCCTTAGCATGCCCAATGTGCAAATAACCATTTGGCTCTGGCGGAAAGCGCGTAATAATCTGGCTATGCTTACCAGTACTCAAATCATCTTCAATTATTGCGCGAATAAAATTACTTACTACTACATTATTTTCTATTTTCTCGGTCATTTTTGTTCCTTATCTATTTTATCTAATTGCTCTATTTCTAATTCTTTAAAGGTCTTATTAGAAGATTTTTGCTTCCAACACGTCCTACCATTACTGCTACGACCAAGTATTGCACTTGAAGCAGAAGATAAACTATCGAATTGGAAATCTTCTTGAAATAGATATTTACCATCAACTAACTTTAAAATCATTTTCTCTACTAATTGTTGTCTAACTCTTTTAGCAGCAATGCTAATGCTAGGCGTTTCTTTATATAACGCCTGACTACTTGATTTAACTAATATACCACCGCTACCAATTATGAGTCCCTCAGCGACCACGCCTTTTTCGTTTATATAAAACTCATTTAAGTTATCACCAGTGACCTGATTTGTATCAATTTTACTGGTACCAACAAAAATGTTAAACCCCAAAATCGCAACAAAGTTCTGAACATATTCAATAAAATTATCCGCGTCATTTTGCAAGGCTTCATTTAGTTTTGTTTTAACCCCATCATTCAAATTTGTACATTTAAACTGTATAGTCTTTCTTGCTAATTCAATTAACTTATTCTCCAAATACTTTACATGGGCTTTAGTTAAAAAATTATTACTTGATGAAAAAATGACCGTTTGATTCCACCAATCACTTTTATCACCCAACAAATGTTGCTTAAGCCGGACATCTAAACTCTCAGACTCTCCAATATATAGGCTTTCATCACCAAAAAGAAAATATATGCCAACTTTATCCTTAATTTCATCTCTTTGAATAACATCCAAAAGCTTATCGGCAGGAAATTTTAAACATTGACCAGTCCAATTTGGAGATTCAGCTTTAATCACACCATCAATGGATCCATCAACAAGAAATAAATTTATTGAAACGCCACCACTCATTTAAAACTCCGCTTTAGAATTTATCTCGCCAGTACTAATTCATTACGCCAGAGGCATTCGCCTTAACATCAGCATCAACATCTAAAATTTCCTGAATCAATGATTCATTCAATAAACTCATCGTTTTTGCCAATTTATGACTAATAAAACGTAACTTTGCTAATTCCAAACCATGCAAACTATCACTACTAATTGAACCAATTTGTGTTTTAATATTGGCTACTTGAGAAGTTAGTGAACTAATTTGTTGGTTAAATTGTGTAATCATCAAGTTATGCTGATAATTAAGCACGCGAATTTGTGCGGCAATATTCTGATGTACTGCACCGTAAGTACTTGGATTGGCAGAATTTAACGCATTAATAATATTTGATTCAACTTGTGGTGCATAGCTTAACTGCTGGGCTAATTTAATTACATTGGCGCGATTAGCCAAGAAATTATCTTTAGTCAAGCCTTTTAGTGTCGTGACCAATTTAATATTTGTAGAATGCTGGGCAATAATTACATTCGCAGACTCTTGCATATGATCTAACTGCTGATCAATTACAACCATTTCCTGATACACTTGTTTCGCCACACTCTGACTGTGCTCATGTCCATAGACTAAGTATCCAATTACCAAAATAATAATCAGCACCATAACCTTAAAAGGATTGTTTCTCACATAACTTATATAATTTTTAGAAGCTGTCATATTTCCTCAATAGTTTATTTAAAATAAGATTTAATAAAATTAATACTTGGTAACTCTATACAATAATAACTACCACTAGCTAATAATGTTGCAATGACTAATGTCATAAGTTTAACTAGCACCACCGAATAATGCGTTAGCAACAAATAACTCAATAAGTATAAAATAGGTAAATGCAATAAATACAATGAGTAAGATATTTTACCGTAAAATCGACATGGTAACCAGCTTAGCGCACCTTTAAAACCCTTATTGTATAAGCCATTTAACAGAATTAAGCTACTACCTAAAGCAATAATAACTTCATGCAATAGACGACTACTAATTTTACCAAAGAACACAAAATTACTAAAGTATAATAAAATTCCAAAAATTAACCACCATGGATTTGCCAAAAATTTAAGTTGCTCATGACAACAAAAAAGTAATAAACCCAGTAAAAAATACCAACTGTAATAAATCAAACTTTGCCATGAATTACCAAGCAAATCACCATGCGTCCAAAAATAATAACTTAAGCCAACTAACACCGCAGTTGCAACAAGATTAACTACAAAATTTAAACGCCAAAAAACTAACAGAATAAATGGGAAAACCAAAGATAACCAAACTTCATAAAATAATGACCAAGTCACCACATCTAAACTATTTCCCTCATGATAAAGAATACTCAACGAACCTAAAATCATAGTTTTATCAAATGCAGTTTGCGACCACACATAAAACCACGAAGTTAAGCCATAACCACTCAAAGCAGATGGAAAGTAGCTTTTAATAAAAATCAACAGAATGGCAGAAATTAAAATTGCCACGTAGTACGTTGGATAAATTCGAAAAAACCGTTTTAATATAAATTGCCCATAATTAGTAAATTTAAAATTACGCAACTGATTACTTAAAACAAAACCACTTAATACAAAAAAGAAAATTACCGCTTCATGTCCAGCACAAAAAAACCACCACGGACGTAATCTATCATCAGAGGCATGATTCATTTCCCAAAAGTGCTGAAAAACTACCATTAACGCGGCAATACCACGTAAAGAATCCAATGCTGCAAATTTATGCGTAACTTCTTTAGCTAGCTGCATGACTACTATCAACATCAATGAAAGCTAAAGTGCGCAAATCTTGCATTCGCATAGGATATAAAACACCGTCTAAATGATCACATTCATGTTGCATAACACGTGCAAAAAAACCTTTATCCTCACCTTGATGTAATTGACCAAATTGATCATAATATTTATATGCGATGCCAATTGGACGGCTAACCTCACCACGTAATCCTGGCACAGATAAGCATCCTTCGTTAAATGTAGAACACTCAGCAGATAGAAATTGAATTTCCGGATTAATAATTACACAAAGTGGACAATCACCAACGTCACTATAACGAGTAATATCTTTCTGATAATATTCAATTAGAACCACACGCTTATTAACACCAATTTGTGGTGCTGCAATTCCAACACCGCCTAAATGTTGTTGCGTATCACGTAAATTCTGAATTAACTGTAGTAACTCCGGCTGATTAAATTCAGCTGCACTAACTTCAGATGAACGCACTAGCAAACATTGATCACCCATTTTACGAATTGGAACTATCACAACTCAACCTCACTTAATTGATTAATAACTGCTATAATAACTATCATATAAACCTTTAATTATAACAGAATTAAGCAATAATTTTAACTAAAGATCGCCGTAAGACCATTATGAAACTCATTTTTATTTCTGACCTGCATTTATCACCCAATACGCCTGAAGCTAATCAAGTATTCTTTCAATTGTTAACACAATGGCAGGGGCAAATCGATGGTTTATATATTTTGGGTGATTTTTTTGATTACTGGCTTGGAGATGATGATGACAATAACTTCATTGGTGCCACTCGTAACCATTTAAAAAATTTCAGTTTAACAACTCCCATTTATTTCCGTGGTGGCAATCATGATTTTGCCGTTGGTAAAAAATTCGCAAAACAGTCTGGCATGCAATTAATTCCTGATATGACAACACTCAAAATTGGTGATAATAGTATTTTACTCAGCCATGGTGATACTTTTTGCACACTAGATGTTGGCTATCAAAAAATGAAACGTATTTTACAAAATCCAGTGATAATGTTCATCTTACGACGCATCCCATTAAGATTACGTTACAAACTCAAAGAATCTTTAGAAAGTAAATCTCATGCCACAACTAATTCAAAGCCTGAACACCATTACATGGTAGTTAATGAGACTATTCTTAGGTATGCGAAACAGGCAAATGCGAACATTATAATTCATGGTCACACACATCGACCAGGTTATTACTCATTAATGAGTAAAAATGCGACATTAATTCACCGCTATGAAATCCCTGATTGGCAAGATCATGCCCCAGGTGGCTACATTGAACTAAATAACAACCAAATCAGTATAATAACAAGTTCAAATAAAGCATAATCACAGAATTTTTAATGCATATTTCACATCAGTTTAACGAGTTATGTAAAAATATCTTGCACTGCACAGTTTTTTTATGTATAATGTCGGCTGTATGTATGATCGTTTACATTTAAAATAATCAACGATAATTTATATATAAATTATTATATTTCACATTAATTATTAAGGAAACTTACATGAAAAAATTATTAGCTGTATTAATCGCTGGTGCTTTCGCTACTTCTGCTTTCGCTGCTGAAGCTTCTGCTCCTGCTAAAATGGAAAAACCTGCTGCTTCTAAAGCGCACAAAAAATCACACAAAAAAGCGTCTAAAAAACACGCTTCTAAACCAGCTGCTGCTAAAACTGAAGCTTCTGCTGCTAAATAATTATTCACGTTCTAACGAACGTATAATTAGATTAGAAACCGAGGGTATGCTCTCGGTTTTTTTATTTGCATTTTTAAATAAAGTTAATCGACTAGATAAATAAGTACCAGCTAAAATAGAATTCTTTAATAAATAAATTTTTGAGAAACTAATGCATTTGAATTTAATGCTAACTATTAAAAATTTACTTATAAAAGAAATTTAACCAATTAATATAAACGGACATAATTTATGCAAAAATTTCCAATGACTCCAACCGGAGCAAAATTACTTCAAGAAGAACTTTCACGTTTAAAAAGCATTGAACGACCTCAGGTAATTCAAGCTATTGCTGAAGCTCGTAGCCATGGTGATCTTTCAGAAAATGCAGAATATGATGCCGCCAAAGAAAAGCAAGGGTTTATTGAAGGTAGAATTAGTGAAATTGAGTCCAAATTATCTCATGCTCAAATTATTGATCTTAGCACGGTAGATAGCAACGGAAAAATTATCTTTGGTGCAACAATTGCAATTCTCGATCTAGAAAGCGATGAAGAAATCAGCTACCAAATTGTTGGCGACGATGAAGCCGATGTAAAATTAGGTAAAATATCGGTAAATACACCTGTTGCTCGTAGTTTAATCGGCAAAAGCTGCGGTGATGTGGTAGAGGTACGCGTACCAAGCGGTGTAAAAGAATATGAAATAATGGAAGTAAGCTTTTAAAGTTTTGCCACTATAAATGAACCTCAGGAAACCTAACTGAGGTTCATTTTATTTAATAAGCAACTATACGGGATAAAACTACTTTATACAGCCAGAACAATGATTTAATCAATCACAAATTGGTTTAAACATACTATCTAAATATTTTCTACACTATAAAACTTGTAAAATGATATATCATTTTAATTCTGCAAGTCTCTCTTAAATCAATAACTATGATACAGAGCCACCTTTAAGAATCATCGGCACTACCGTTTGTAATCCAGCAATAATCATTTCAAATGCAATCGCCGTAATCACCAATCCCATAACTTTTGTAATTACAACCAAACCAATTTCACCAACGGCTTTGGCAACATAATCAGCTAAAATAAAGACCGTTGCAATCACAGCACCCAACAAAGCCAAAATTAATAAAATGATACATTTATCAAGTAAATGCGGCGCATCTTGACTATAGACGACGATTAAAACCATACTAGCTGGACCAACCACCATTGGTAATGCTAATGGGCTCACCCCCATTGCTTTAATGTTCTTCACTTCAAATGGTTTCTCAATCCCACCCCTATCATGGGCTGTATTATCACCTAAAATAATCTTAATTCCCAAGAGTAATAAAATTACTCCACCACCCAAACGCAATGAATATTCATGAATACTCAAAGCTTCCATAATATAAGTACCAAGAAATAGGAAACTTCCCAAAATACCAAAAACAGTTAAGCCACAAACAATTGCAATGCTACGCTTGGATTCTTTGCTCATGCCATTGGTCATATTAAGATACTGACTTAAAGCAAGAATTGGGTTAACTAAGCTTAATAATGTAATAAATATCTGAAAATAAAATGACATAATATCACTCAATAATATAAATAGTTAGAGATTATAACAGAATGTAGCCAAGAATAGCTGTATCGAATTATGTAAAACTAAACTCATCTAAAACATTTCACAGATTAATATCATACTGAATTATATATGGATAGTAAGTTACACTACCATAAACCTCACTAACTCAACCATGCCTTATTAATTGGATGATAAAGCTAGATTAAATAAAAATAGCTGATCAGATATCTAATCAGCCACAAATCATAAATACACTCATAGCGAACAACTAAAAACTCACCCATAAAGTATTCCATGGAATGCTATCAGATTTTAGCGACCAAATATGTAATACTAATAACCAAGAGTAATTTACCATTGCAAAAGCAAACAACACGGGTATCAATCCTAAAATTCGTCGTTGCCATGATTGAGTATATTGACAAATAATTCTAATCGCTAAATAAATACTCCATACGGTAGCAAAAGCTAAAACTCCAGCTTTAAAATCATTAATCCACAAAAATCCCAGATTAGCATATTTCTGTAATAAAGTTACCGTTAAGGCAAATAGACCAATAAATACGCTTGCCCCACCAAGTGGCACTAAGGATAAACTCAAGTGATTGAAGCTTACCAAAGAATAATTACGATTAACAATTTTACTTGCCAAACTAAATAAACTTAAAGAAATAGTACCGATAATAAAGCCAACACCTAAAATATAAGCAATCAATTCAAACCCAAAAATCCAAGTAAAAACGTCATTTTGCTCAGAATAATTGGTAAAAATCCACCACGGCGCATTAGTATTAAATACCCACATAATGTTATGAGCCAAAAACCATGATTCCACTACATCGCGTAAATGATTTAACCAAAAACTATTAGTCCATTGAAAGGCTGCTAATGCCACACCACACAAACCATAAATTACCAGCAAACTACTCCAAATACTTTGATTAGTTTTACCATGAATTAAAATTTCTTCATTCGGAGAACGCAAAGTTAATTCAATCGCATCACGATGACCAGCACAACGTCCACACATTAAACAATCTGCAGAACCAGTCATGGTCCTTAATGGGAGCACCGTTGGGCAATGCACTTGGATTACTGATTTGCCCGTATAATTATGCCATTTTTCTTTATCTGGCTTATAATGATAAGGGGCTAATCTAGATAATAAGGCAAACACACCAGTTACAGGACAAAGGTATTTACACCACACTCGGCTTGATTTACCATAAATTAGCCCTACAATAATCGCTGCAATTGTAGAACCGCCTAAAACCAATAAAACTGGTTTAGGATATTGATAAACACTCGTCATTTGCCCATATAAAGTAGTTAGCAGAAATGAAACCAATGGCCAGCCACCCCATTTCATCCATTTAGGAATACCGCGCTTACGGCTATAACGATTGGCAAATTCACTTAGCGATCCCTCTGGGCAGAGTATGCCACACCACATTCTGCCAAATAAAACTATACTCAGCAAAACAAATGGCCACCAAATACCCCAAAACATAAATTGAGCAAACACTGTTATATTATGTAACAGTGTTACATCGTCATCTGGCAGGGGTAGTAAACTTGGTATAATGATCAAAGCGGCATAAAAAAGGATCACCGCCCACTGCACGCGCCGAATAAGTTTCTGGTGCGTGCTCAACCAACGTCCAATTACAGACATTACTTTTGACATCATGATGCTTTCTTCGCAACATTAACAGGTTTTTTATTCCGCAAGAAGATAAATAACCCACCCCAATAAGCCAGATAAAATAATACATCAATTAATGACGGTGTTGCCCGATAACCAAAAACACTCGCCAATAAAGGTGTAAACGTTCCACCATCACCTAAAATGAACGAAGTATCCCAAAGTTTAGCTTTCAAAATCGGCAAAATACCTGCGGTTACAAGTAAATCCACACAATTTAACAACATCGCGCCACCCAATAATAATAGTAAAATCTCAGTAATTTTGAAGAAATGCTTCCATGAGAAAATTTTATTTCCCAATGACAACAAATACACACTCAAAATAGCTAAACCAAGACCAGCAAATACTGCACCGATCATACTCGCAGAAACAACGCCATTTTCACCAAAGCCGAGTGCATAAATAAAGATAAAGGCTTCGCTACCTTCACGAGCAACCGCAGTAGCAACAACAACTAAAATCGAAATATTCCAGCGGCGACTCTCATTTTTTGCCATAGTACTAAGCATATCAGATTTTAAAGTCCGACCATTAGTGCGCATCCATTTAACCATATACACAATCATCAAAGCAGCAACTAAAGTCATGGTCGCTTTCAAATAATTTTGAATCTGCCCTGACACACTGCCGCTGACTTCAATCAAAGTAAAACCTAAGACACACGCAGATAAAACACCAATTGCAACTCCAGCAGCTAAAAACAACATCCCCTCTTTGCGACCAGTTTTTAATTGTTTTAACCAACCAAAAACCACTCCAACAATCAATAACGCTTCAACGCATTCGCGCCACATAATAAAGATTATATCGCCAATTCCTGAACCAACATGAAGACTGCTATGTTCAGGATTCACACTACCACCAGTCGCAACATTCGCCTGTTGTTTTTGATATGCTGCCATTTCAGTTGGTGTTAAAACCAATAAATCAGTAGCCTTAGTTTTAGAATTAAAATCATTAAAGAATTTATATTTTCCAGCACTCAGACCAACCCGAAAGGTTTTAGTCATTCCAGCATATAATTCAACTGAAGTATCCGAATTTTCCAATTCAATCGGCATACCTGCTTTATTAATTACATGGAGCATAAATGGAGTATTCTCAGGAATAGCTTCTGGTACAAAACTAATTGCACTAGTCGTTATAGTTGCGTTGATTTCTAACATTTCATCAGAATCAGCGTTCGCAAATATAGAAAAGCAAAAGAATAAGAAAAAGATTTTTATAAATTTAGTCGACATATTTATCTAATTAAAATAGTATTTAAGCGAATAAAGGTGGCATATGCCACCTCGTTTAATCTGGGATGAATTAGTATCCACCTTTTTTACCAACACCAGTAAATTTAAACAAATAACTTTGTTTAAATTTCCAATCAACATATTCCGTACCTAAAATTTTACTGTCGGTATCAGTATGCCAACCAAACATCATGGGATTACTTTTAGCATAGAATGTTGCAATATAGAATCCTGCGCCATCCAATTTAACATTGTCACCATAATGTGGACCATCTGATGCAACCATCGCCATCAATGGACAAACTGTTTGAGGTTTATTAGCTTTAGTTCCACAAACGATAGGTTTGTCACTACCAACTTTTTGCAAAGAATAAGTAACATTAGCATTTGGTAACCAATCACCAGGTGCAAACCCACGCGATTTCAAACCACTTTTGGCATGAATATCGATTTCCAAATGAATATCAGATTTTTCACGCGGACGCATCATCCCAGCTGGTGCCATCGTAATTGCTTGTAAATACACAGTACCTACTGTTAATTGTGGAGGAACCGCGCTGTCGTTGCTAAAACTTAATTTAGAATTAGTTTGCTTCGCTACACTTAGAGCACTACTATACACAGCTGCACAACCAGGATCTTTATCGCCTTCAGTTTTAGCATTATCAACAATTTGATTTGATCCAACCATTGGCAAAGCACATAATGGAACTTCACTAGCAAAAACCGATGAAACAAAAAGAATACTTAATGTTGCCAGAATTTTTTTATTCATCACACAAAACCTTTTTAATTATAATAAAGTAAGGGATTATACATGAGAGTGATTCTCATTTGCAACAAATATTTAAGTAATTGTTATTTAAAAATAAAATCATCTTCTTTTCGCAACATAATGCTTTTAATCATGTCTAATTAATTGTAATATTTGAACTCCATCCTATAACTTAATTAACTTGTAAATTATTACCAAATACGAGAAAAATAAAAGAATAATCATAAATTACTTTAGAAATTCCGCATATAAGCATCTCTTGTAGATTCTGCCAAAAATTAATCAATAATTATATTTATAGGAAATTACCTTAAAAATATAAAAAGGTAGGTAATCAATTTGTGTATTAAAACAAATTGGATTACCTACCTTGATATAATTATTGTGCTTTGTCATTACCCAAAGCACTTAATCATTACGTCATTACGGATTAAAAGTTATGCTTATCTGCATTAGTAATAATAGTACTAATTTCTTCTCGCAATCTCTTAGCATCAGACTCGTTCACAAAAGTTCTTGCTGTAGAAATCTCTTTTCCATTGACTGCTTTACGCTGCATGGCTGCCGACAATTGATGACCAGAATTAAAACCTTGATTCGCTGAATTATTATTTACAAGTTCCATATTTGGTAATAAACCTTTTCCAGCACAAACCAATAATTGAGATGATGGCAATTGACCAGTTAACAGATAATCTGCTACAGCATTATCAGCACAACCATTATTAATCGTAGAAAATACTCCATGATTATAACTATTGGTGACATAAACCATACTCGCAGTTGCAATTGCATTATAAGTAGCAGTTGCTCCAGCTAACGGTGTGGCACCATCATACTGAGTTTGCACCATCAAAATTGGTGAAGCTTGGCGGATACTATCCACGCTTGGGCGACTAACCGTTGGACCACCCCAAGTATTGGTACAATTACTACTAATGGCATCTCCACCAAACACCTGTGCAACGGCGGAAAGTTTATCACTAATACTTGCCCAAAAATCAAATTCAGTCGGTGAAGTAGAGTCATTACATTTAACTGCCATGTTAGTGCTTCCTGAATCATCCAACATAACAGTCTGAGGAATTTGTTGATTTCTTGCAAAATATGATTTAACTTGTCTCTGAGCAATTGCAACTACAATCGCATTAACTTCACTATCTGGACTAAACTGATATTCATCAACTAACGCATAAATTTGCTCTTCTGTCGCATATGGATTAGCCTCAAGAATTTGATTAACTCCTTTTGCTGCAGATAACGTCTCTACAGTAGTGTCAGCAGCAGCCTGTGAAAATAGAAGGATATACAATTGTCCACTAGTAATTTGCTTCATGGTACTACTAAGAGCTGGAAAAATCTTTTGCACGCTTTCTGCACTACCTAACGCATATTTATCATCATGTAACGCTGCATACGGCGCAACAATATTATCCAAATTATACTGAAGTGCAGGTGGCTGCGAGGTAAACGCCATCGGAATGCTAATTGTTATATTCATACTACTATCCAAAATCATTTTATCCACATGAGATGGAAATACTGCAGCATACCAAGCACCTAACCAAGTTCCATATGAATAACCAATATAACTTAACTTAGCATCACCAAGCAAACTTCGCGCAAGATCCATATCTCTGACTGTTGCATCACTATTAACATATGGACTAAATCCATTTGCTTGACAAGCACTAGCATTCAGCTCAGTATTATCATACAAGTTATAGTTAACGCAAAAATAAACCTTGTATAGCCTTAGCAATAGCTAAGCTTAAATTATTTTCTCTATTCGTATCTTTACGAATAACTCTTTTTAGATTAGCCCAAATGTGCTCAATAGGATTCAAG
>JACCDG010544186.1_pt1 | contig 98903 bp, 92 predicted proteins | sample 7442471 | NCBI WGS metagenome assembly JACCDG01 (sample SAMN15323444, study PRJNA562643) | freshwater metagenome | isolation source: river surface water | place: USA:Blue River Watershed | collected 2017-08-17 | reverse complement strand
GTGCAAGGTCTCAACCTACAGAGCAGTGACTATCTCATAACGACGTCCTCGAGCAATACAACGATCATTGCCGGCTCCAACATGTCGCTTTCCGCCGCGCAAGGTCTCAACCTACAGAGCAGTGACTATCTCATAACGACGTCCTCGAGCAATGCGTCCTTTGTAGCAGGCTCCAACATGTCGCTTTCTGCAGTGCAAGGTCTCAACCTACAGAGCAGTGACTATCTCATAACGACGTCCTCGAGCAATACAACGATCATTGCCGGCTCCAACATGTCGCTTTCCGCCGCGCAAGGTCTCAATCTACAGAGCAGTGACTATCTCATAACGACGTCATCAAGCAATGCGTCATTATCAGCAGGCTCCAATATGACGCTCTCTGCGGCGCATGGAGGTCTAATCATGCAGAGCAGTAACTATCTCGCAGTGACATCTTCGAGCAATGCGTCAATCATTGTAGGCTCCAACATGACACTCTCTGCGGCGCAAGGGCTCAACCTGGAGAGCAGTAGCTATCTCGCGGCGACGTCCTCGAGCAATGCGTCAATCATTGCAGGCTCCAATATGACGCTTTCCGCGGCGCACGACATACACATGCGGAGCAGTAATGAGTTAACGACAATGTCATCGAGTAACACTGTAATATCTGCAGGTTCCAACATGAGCCTTCGAAGCAGCAACAACTTGAGTATACACACGGGAAGCAACTTGACACTTGTGTCTGGATCGAACACCCATGTATCAAGTTGTAACGATGTCACAATAAATGCGCAACGTCAAATGGTATTGAAGAGTAGCGCGAGCATGGCGCTACATGCGTCAAATGACATTGCGATTATTACACCGACACGATTGGATGTTACGACGAATGGTCAAGTGACTTTAGTATCCAATAGCAACAATGTGTTGATATATGCAGCAGCGTCAAACATTGAATGCGTTGCGCGATCAAACATAACAATCGCAGCGTGTAACGATGTGAACGTGTCGAGCAGCTGTAATATAGTGATAACGGGTCCTCGACAATGGGTGTACGCGGATTACTACAATGTGTCATGTCAAAGCAATTATGGCGTGTACGCAACAAGCAACACGTATGTAACTGGAGGATCTAACGCATTCGTACATGGCAATACATTGATGCGTATGACTAGCTCAAACATGGTCATAGTAGATTCACGTCAAGATGTGCTGATCAATGCAGCAGGCGTGTTGAGCTTGAGCAATGTTGTTTTGAGCAACATGTCTGCAAGTAACGCATCGATAACTTCCCGTCAAACCGTCTTCATAGGAGGATCCAATGTGTCCACACGTGCATCAAACATGACAATCGATTCGATAGTGTCCCAATTCAACGTACAGACGACCATGAATGTATCGGCAAGCAATGCAAACATGGGCGCTTGTAACATTGTAACGATTGAAGGCAACAACGGTGGTGTGGTGTTAAGTGCCGGTCAGACGCTGCAAGGAGGGGCTTCACGAGCACAGGTGGTGGTTGGGTCACAATCTTCAAAGAATATCACCCTAACTGCTGACAATATAATCTCGTCTGGACTTTCGAATGTCACCATGGAAGTGAATGGGGTTCAAGTGTTGCGGGCGACGAGTAGTAACAACAAGCCGGTCGTGCGGGTGAATGGAGACTTGCAAGTGGTGGGTGTTGTTGATAATGTTTCGGTGACCAACACATACTTGACGGTGCAAGACAAGAGTATTACCCTTGCACATCCGTCTTCAAGTGATGCAGCACCATTGACGGATGCTATCATAGGGAGAGCAGGGTTGCATATCAAAGCCATCGTTGAGACGGACAAGCGTTTGGAGAAGTCGTTTACATGGAACCACAGTGGAGGGGGGGTGACGCAATTGATGACGAGCAATGGGCTACAGAGCGGCGAGAGTTATTGGGATGTGAGGGGTGGGTCATTGAGGTTAACGGGTGTGCGAAACGACGGCCGAGAGGTGTCTTACGGGTTCCGTATAGCCCCGAATGGTGTTCTTGAGTTGTACCAAGTTGTGTTGCAATCAGATGGCATTACTTCGCACACGCGCGTCATTCAAAGATTCGGTACGGCATAAAAGGAGAATGTAGATAAGGGTGTAGCGCGTAGATAAGGGTGTAGCGCGTACTTATCTTGACCAAATCATGACAAGGCACTACAACAATCGAGCGCGAAAGGTGCTTGCTGAGAAGATCAAGCAGCTAGGACAAACGGAGCACGATGAGCTGCTGAGGATTCTGAAGAGTCATAATGTGCCCTTTACGCAAAACAGCAACGGCGTGTTCATAAACATATCGGCTGTAGCCGATGCTGCTATTGCTCAACTCGATGAGTTTGTCAAGTTTTGTATGGACAACATGCAAGAGCTCGATGAATACGACAAGCGTCTGAACGAATGCAAACAGAATGCATCTGGAATTATTTCTACGATGTCATACGCCGATAACATTGGTGGAGGTGAATCAGCATGCAAGTCTGCGGATACCATGGGGATTGAGAGTGCAGCAGCCACGATAGACGCAACCAATAGAGCAGAGAACGACGACCACCCTACAGAGCTTGATGATTGGGACGGGTTCATTGACAATTGCAGTGTGGACATTGATCGCGTGAGAGCTTTCTCAATGTCAATTTCTGCATACAAGAACCCGTCAGTTGCGTCGTCTGTCACGAAGAAAAAGACGTGTACCAAGTTCAACACGGCCAAGAAAAAGTATGCCAAGAAACGCAACAATGACATGGCAACAACGAACGCAAAAGGAACTTCCAATCAACAGCAATTGTCGAGTGTCTTGGTGTCCGATGACTATTAGACTGAGCATAAAGTGACATTGTAATAGTTGTAAAAGAAAAAGCTAAAATGTCGCTTAGCAATGTACCTGAAAAAGTGCTCAAGTTTTTCTCCGTGTCATCTCAACAATGGTTTGCAACCAAACGTATCGATGTGAATTTGCTTGGTCGATTGGTCGATGATGATGGATTCAAGATAACGTATTTGCAAGATTGGCGCACGTTTGTGTGTGGATTGTCGACACTTGTCAAGTCGCCATTTCAAACGAATGCTTTTGGAGAGGCCGTGAACCATACATTTGCGGTGCGTGAAGCCTTGGCCCGTGCTGTTGGATATCAAGATAGAAATCAAAATGATCATCATCATCAAGGCAGGACGTACAAGCTGCGTTTTGCCGCATGGTGTATATGGCGACAATATCCGAGTCGTGTGTACCTACATTGTGATGCAATCAAATCGTTTTGCAACAAACATCCGAACATTTGCTTGGATGATATGTTGACATACCTCGTCCAGCATGAAGACGAACCCATGTTTTTCACGAGTCCTGCGCTCAAGAAAGCAGAAGACGACGTACGTCAGTTTATCATTGGCGCCAAACCATTGGACGTGCCTCATGTTCCGTCGTCAAAACTAGATGCGACGCAGAACGAAATTGTCGCGTCAGTATTGCGGAGTGGAGCTTCCGTCATCGTGGGGGGTGCTGGGGTTGGAAAAACGACAACAATTGCATCGATTGTAGAACAAGCGTCTTCAATGGCTCAAGTGGTGTGCATGGCGTACACACACAAGGCGCGGCGAGCCATGGCATCCAAAATGGTGTTTCCCGGAGGTGGAGGAGGATCTACTGACGACCCTCAACTGCAACAAAGGGTTCGTGTGAGCACGATTCATTCATTTATTGGCAGCGTCAAGTCGTCGTCGTCATCTTCATCGAGTCAACCTGTAGACTTACCTAAACAAAGCCATGGAGGCAAGATCACGTCATTTTTCCGCCCCCTTGCGAGTGCAACGAGTAAGACGTCATCAATACCATCTCCATCGCCATCGCCATTTCGTGAATGTTTGTTTGTACTTGATGAATCATCGATGATCGATTTGCAACTGTTGGCAGAGCTTGCAGATGTCATACGGACGTTTGGATGGATCAAGTATCAATTGTGCTTTGTTGGTGACGACGCACAATTGCCGCCCATGAGTCGAGGAGAAATCTTTCGTCAGTTGACGCTTCCGACGGATGCTCGCGAAGGATCCAATGGTTTGCTCTATGATGTGGTCAACGTGCATCGTCTGACGACATGCTACCGGACAAATAGTCGCACGTTGTTTGATGCGTGTCAATCGCTTCGCAACGGCAAGCTACGTCTCACCAAGACCGATGACTGGGAGGTATGCCTCGTGGCCAATGACGCGGACGTGTACACGGAGCTCAGACGAAGAATATTCAAGTATGGAAGAGATGGAGAGGATATACCACAGTATATCGCGTGGCAAAACAAAGATGTCCGCAAGATCAACGAGTTGGTACAAGATCACCTTGTCGCTAACGGCACATTGAATGATCGTGAGGCGTGGAAACACGGCGCAAATCGATTCTACAAGGGTGACAAGGTTGTGTACGTTGGCGACAATCTAAAGAAGCATGGTATCGAGCTTACTAATGCGATGACGGGTATAGTGACGGGAGTGTCGAATGCGTCTATGACCGTTGTGTGGGATAACGATAGAGAAACAGTCATAGCGACGGGGTCTAAATCGGTGCCTGCTCCCCAAGACGTTCAATTGGCATATTGTGTGACGGTACACAAATCTCAAGGCTCTGAGCATGAAGTCGTCATTGTTCCATGCTTTGAGGTAGAGAAAATGAAGTTATGTTTGGACAGAAGGTGGTTGTATACGGCAGCCACGAGAGCCAAACGTCATGCAGTGATTATTGCAACTCCCAATATCGAGAGTTTTGTATCGAAATCGATTTCGGCTATTCCTTTGAATTCATTGTTTTGTTGATCAATGCAAATTGACGACGCGTTTGCTGGTCCCATCGTCGGTTGTACGAGTTATTGTAACTTCCTGAACACCACCACGCCCGAGACCCAGGTGGGAATTCAGCGTCGAATCCCAAGCGAATAACGGGATCACATGAATAGATGGGACGTGGTGTGGGAGTACAAGTGGCGCGCGCAGGAATGGATTCAAGTTCAGTGTGGTCATGTTGCTTGTTGATGGTTTTGGGGGGAGGGGCGTGGCAAGTGAGTACGCGGTCAAGGAGCGATGTGTCTTTGGCATCAAGATCATCCCAGAAAGCTTTCAAGCGATTACAGGTATTGGAATCCATTGTTTTTTTGTTGTTGTATATACACTCACACACACAAAACATTATCAAGGCATCGACGCAATGGGTTGCATGGCTACGTCATTTCCATCCAATTGATCGAGAAGTTCTTTGTCGAGGCGATCGAGTTCAGGATAATGATTGCGCTCTCTTGTATGACAAGCTTGTGTCTCTGCGCCAGTGTGTCCAACGTGCAAGGGCGTGCGCTCGACTTGCTGGAAATCTTCCGCAAGGCCCTCATCGTCTAGTGTTTGGCGTTGCGTAACGACATCGCCAATGATGCTGGCTTCTGTGCCGGCTTTAGGGCCTTGGGTTGTGGGGACGCGAGATTCTAACATGGATTCACGGTGTTCGTTGGTCCGAGCTGCATCGTATTGTTCAGCCGATGTAGGTTTTTGTCCACTTTGATCCGCCGAGTTTCCAAAGTACTCGACGTCTGACAACACTTGCTTTTGCGTTTGTTTGGCCTCTACTTCTGCGACGATGTATCCACCCTCAGCGTTTAGTTTCTTTGGCAAGCCATAGTATTCATCTGAGAACATTTCTTTTTGCGTGGTCTTTGCGTCCGCGGCTGCAACTGTGTAGCCCCCCATTTGACCTTGCAACCCCCCCACGTGAGCCGTATCGAAACCGTCTGCGTGGACTGTCTCTTTAGTCGTAGTTTTTGCGGTTTCTGTAGGATCATAAACAACTCCAGCGGTTTCACGACTGCGCAAGTTCATGTGTGTGTCCACGTAGTCCAGAGTTTGACGCCCCGTAGCCTTTGCGGGATCTTCCAAAGCCGCAATGGGTTTATAACGATGCGTTGTGAGAGTGCCGATTGGCGCCGATTGCAATTGTGTTTCCTTGAGCGTCGTTCGTGCAACATCAGACGGATTGTATACGGTGATTTTGAAAACGTTAGGTTTCAAGTTGGCCGCTGCCGCCTCTTGCAGCGTGGTTTCCTTGATCGTTGTTCGTGCGACAACGTTTGGATCGTACACGGTTTGTTTAGAAGGAATGTATGATTGGATGTTACCATAGGTTCGTGGATTCTCCACCATCGTCTCTTTTTTGGCCGTGCGCATGACGTCTTGCAAAGGTGCGATGATGTTTTTGACGGCGGTTGCAAAGTTTCCAGTGCGCGTCTTGGCTTCAACAACTTCGCGTCCTGTAGTGTATACTTTGATTGTGCTTTTGCCGTAGTCGTCTTTTGCGCCGCGACCATAGTCAGCAGCATGAATAGGACCAAGGTTGACAGCACCGAACGCTTGACGATGAGTGTCTCCAGAGGGTCTACTGATCGCCACATCGCCCTTGCGCAAGTAGGCGCCTCCGGCGTACGCAGTGTGAGTGGCCGGCTTGTTCGTATCACGGAGAAGAATTTTTTCAGGACGTTTTTGTTCCTTGAGCACAGCGCCCGTGGTTGGCAACATATCATCGCACGAGTTCTCTTTGAATGTTTCCGGTGTGCGTTTCTCGACGATACCGACAGTCGATGCTCCAAGCGCCACTTTGATTCCATCAACTGTCCTGCCTTCGTGTGTCACCTTGGGATTGTTGGCCACGCGAATTTCGTCCGTGCTCCTTGGCATTGCAAATTGTCGTTGAGCGACGTATACATCCTCTGGAGTCGCTTGGAATCCTGATCCGATTCCTGGTCCCACTTGCACGCGTTCAATCGGGAACTCGTTGTTACGTGCACGCGGTTCCACGATAAAGTCCCGCATTTCAGACGTTTGGTTGGCACTTCCATACACATTTCCAATGTCACGCTGAGGCACGAAGAATTGCGTGGTTTCCACTTCGCGCTTGGACCTTGACCCCAAAACAGAGCTGCTGCCGTTCAAATCCTCTAGACGGGACGATGTCGAATGTAGGAAAGGGTCGACAAAGTTCTTGTTCGTGCCACGGTAGAATGGCTGCATATTGTTGTGCACAAACTCCTCCACAGGAATCTCCACACCCGCGAGCGCACTGAATTTGGTAGATGGGGGGGGAGCAAGAGTATCATCATCGAAATGCGGGGAGAAGGCCGGATTGATAACACCCGTTGCGGTAGGTTGCTTGCTTTGTTGATACTTGAACGCAGTCTTTGCCGCCTCTTCACCCGCGGCATGTTGTGTATGAGTCGAATGGTACAAGTCAGTCATGGATGGATCGTCACCTGTCTTGGGTTCCTCCCTTGATAAAGTGGTGCCGTTTGTTTCGCGTTGCAAGTATTGCTGTGGCGACATGCTCATCACTTGTGCGGGGCGGCGCTGCGTGTTCAACCATATTCCAAACCCAGCGAGCGTTAATAGGGCGTAGAGTTCCATGGATCTATATTGTGTAATTGATATCGACCTTTTTTGTAGCTGATTTCTTACACACTCGTACTCTTAAGTTACTATACTCTACTCTTGGAGAAAATGTCTCGCTCGTTTACGTATTGGTGTTTGTATTGTACTTTGCTGCGTTGGCAGCCAACGCGGTCGACAACGTTATAGCATGGTTGATGGAAGAAGAATTTGCGTTGATCCTTTCTAATGTTTTCAAGATGTCATTAATGCTCGCGATGGATCGCTCATTTGTACCGTCTATCTTACTACTTATCCATTGGTAATGACTACCGTTTAACGACATGAACATGACTTTCGTTTTCTGCTTATCCTCATTGACTGCATTCGTAAGTTGGGTGATGATATTACTCCTCAATGAGCCCTTATCGATCTCTGCCCCTGTTTTTGTGTTTGCGACAAAGATTTTGACGTCTGGCATTACAAACTTTTCAAAAATTTCAACTTCAATTTGTGATGCATACGTGTTGGAGGATTCTAATTGACGGGCGTAAGCATCAGACACGTCATTTATATCTGTATATCTTTTGGTGTCATTTAGCAACACTCCGAGCGTGGTGTCCTTCCAGTCTAGATAAGTATCTTCATGTGATGATTTGATGAAATCATAGTGTTTGAATACCATATCTTTCGCAGCTTCCTGTGTTCGGATCACTTCTGCGAGTTTTTGACGAATGCTCTTGTACACCTTGAGTTCATTCGAGTTATTGAATTTGTTGATTGCAGCAAGAGCGCGGAAGAAGCAGTGTCCGTCTCCCTTCACATCGTAAACTTTAAACTCAATGGAAGACCCTCCTGATTGATCCGCATTAGGTGAAGCCGCAGCAAGAGCCGCAATCACAGCATCTTGAGGTCGTGTTTGAGCCGGTGCTGCTGGAGCTTGAGCCTGAGCTTGAGCCTGAGCTTGAGCCTGAGCCTGAGACTGCGATGCTCGAGTCCGTGTTTGAGCCTGTGTTTGGCGCTTATTACGGGTCATTGCATTTCCCACTGACGTTTGAATGACATCAATATCAACTAGACTGTCATTGTTACTGTCATCCTCAAAGAACCTAGACGCAACAAAAGTCAACAGCATCGACACGATTGCGCCATTACTACTGTTGGATATCAACGATGAAGTGACTCTTACGGATTTGTTTGTTGCCTTGTGTACGATAACAAGTGAATTATCATCATCAAGTCGTGCTTCTAGGTTACTAGATGCGATATTGTTTAGTGCTTTCACAACATCTTCTAGCATTATTGGGTGTGTAATCTCTGTATACAATACTTATATACTGTTAAAAAGTTTTTTAGCTCCTTCATATAGTACATCATATTATCCACCATGAAGAAGTTGATGCCGATACCATCATGGCAACAAATGCAGCTACCGAGTCGTATCACGTTGTTTGCTGGAATCTTGACGGTAATATATGCCCCTTTGGCATTGTTTTTGAGCAACCACACACTTGAAAAAAACAAACAGATGCGTATCAATGCGCAGTTTATCTTGTCGACTATCATTGCGTTTGTCATTACATTTTTCGTAGCGTTACAAGTCAATTGTATGTTGACAGGAGGATGTGCGTTGGCTGCATGGGCTGGAGCAGTTACGGCGACGATCGCAGCATATCTATACATAAGGTATGTAGACGTAAGTATTAAAAGTGGCCAAGGGATCGACAATACCATCCCTGACAACTTGCGCATCGACAACACGACGCCATACGTTCAATTGAATTCGTTGTTGATCGCACAATGAAAAGATCTCTGACAACATCCGTGATGTGTCGTGCCCGTGCTCCTCCACGTCTTCCACGTACGGGTGGTGGGGGTAACAACAACAACGGTAACAATGGTGGTGGTAACAATGGTCATAACAGCGGTAGTGGAAAAAGCGACGAAAAGCCCAACGATCGATTAAGAATGTTGAAGCGATCTTTTTCACCGTCAACGTCAGTACCCGTAGAGCTGTTTGTGGACGCGATGAAGCACAGATGGGGCCGCGTGTACAAGTCACAGCTTGGGGATGATGGTTACACGATGATTATCAAGTGTGAAGAAGCAACAAATGGTCAAGACCTTCAAGGCCTTGTGGATATTGTCGCGGTGTTGAACCGGTGGGGGTTAGCTGGGCAATTTGCATTCTATTTGAAATACGATCCCAGCGTACCTAGTCCGGCGGCTTCACGGGACGGCAAGATTTCCATCAACTTGAACGTGATGACGAATGGTGCACGTGCATGCGAGTTCCAATTAGGAGATGATACAATTTAGCGATCGCCTCCACAATCAGGCTCAACCGGGGCATCGATATCATCGTCATCGTTGATAACTGCGCCCGCGACCACTGTAGAGAACCGCACACCAAGCATCATTTCGCCACACGGGTGCGTCTTGTGATACGTGATACCATGAAACCGGAGCCTATCCCTAAAGTCCTTGTTGATTTGCATTTTGGGCAGTGAATTTTCGATGCAGTGCTTGTTGTAAGCCTCCGTGAAGACTCTGTATGGCATCATGGCATTGACTTCGGCCACAACCGTGCTCGATGCCAAGAAGCTTTCCAGAGAATTGACGGTCTCCATGAGGTCCTGTTTGGTCTTGTGAAAGTAGGCGGGGAGATGGTGCCAAATAGAATCATTTGCAAACTTCTCGACGGCTTCACGATAGGCGCGATTGCACTTTTGTAGGATGGCCGGCATCTCTGACGCGAGCTTGGTGCTGAGTTGCATATCAGCGTTTTCTACCTTTTCACCAAACTCAAAGATGACAAGGCGGCGGGAAACCGATCCTGCGTTGTCGACCCATTTGGGCGCTTCGTTGCCAGCCAGGATTCCTGGCACGGACCAATTGGGCACAGTCTGTGCTCTCTTGCACTTGATGTTGATCTGCACGGCTTCTCCGGAAATGACGCTTTGGAACTCAGCCTGTTCCATGTGTAGGTCTCCCTTGATTTCAGGTGCGACGAATAGCAGCTTGTCCATGATGGCAGACAGACCAAATTTGCGTTCAATGTTGTTCGACAACACGCCCACATCATCAGCATCGAAAAAGTTGGCGCATACACGCATCAACAGCGTACTTTTGCCGGTGCCGGCTTGTCCCTTGAGGAACGGGATGACTTGCCAAGCATCCTTACTGCCGACTTCATACAGGACGCGTCCGATAAAGATGTACATGAACCGCGAGACGTCGTCGCTAAACTTTTGATGGTTGAGGATACATTGCAACGTCGGCGTCGGAATATCCATCCAATCCTTGAGATCCTTGTGATCAACAAAGGGAACATCAAAGTACTTGCAAGCGATGCTATCGTTGGTCAAGTGGCGTGACGTCGCGTTACAGACGACATCGTGAGTGTAAAACTTGTCGTCATCTGTGATGTAGATTCCATTGGGAAACGAGAACACGTGACGATTCTTCACCAGGTCTCCAAATTGTGGATCCTTGCATGTCGACATGAACTCGGTCGCTGAGTTTGCATTGGACATGGTAGAAGTGAGATGGCACCATTGCGTAAAGTTGACCTCTTTGCGCGTGACGTTAAAAATAAAGTCCCGGATCGTCGACACACGCTTCCACGAGTATGTGTCAACGTCATCAACGATGTTTCGCTCATAAACATCACCTCCGTATCGACGGTACCCACGTAGGTACGTTTGATTTAGCAGAAAAAGGATGAGTTGTTGAAATTTGTTGAGCTTGACGTCTTCCGATTCAAGAGAGACGAATCGTGCCATACCCGCGGCGAGATCTTCATCCTTGACTCGATCACCAGTCGTTGAGTCTTCCTCAGAGTCCTCATCACATTGTTCGGCACCCGCTGATGTCGTGGTGTTGTTTTGATCGGTTCCCAAAGTCGTCAACGATGCAAACGAGTTGACGAGTCGATTGGCAACAGCAGACACACGAATGCTGTGATCCATATAGTAAAGCAGCTCCATAATATTGACGATTGTCTTTTTTGCGTTTGCCCATTCAGCGTCTCGTCCGGCTCGAATGTCTTGTGGTAGCGATCGGATGTCGTGAAGGGCACAAGTGCTCTTTGTCAACATGTCACGAACTCGGCCATGAGCATCCTCGACGCCTCCCCACTTTGTGCTGATATTCTCCAGCATTTTCCATGAATTCATTTTTTTGTCCTCGTCAACGATTGCACGCAGTTGCATTTGGACGTTACGAATGTCTGTGAGAGCGCGATCGAAACGCCGCTGGTATTGCTGCGGCGAATCACCATCATTGTTGTTGGTATCCTCTGCAACATCATCTGGATTGTGGTTGCAAGGCATGGTTGTGGTTGGCGATACATTGTGTTGCTTGTGGGGTCCAACATCTATGTTGTCATCCAGGTTTGGGACGGTGTGAATTGTTGCGTCTGCCATGGTGATGAGCACGCTGGTTTCTACGAAATTACAATGGGGGCACAGAGTCTTTATGTGTATTTTTGTTGATGCGCGGCGCATTGGTCGGAATATAAGAAATTGGCGCGTAATTAAGAACAACAGAGTTTGCCAACAAAAAAATGGGCATGCAAAAAGTAAGATCGCGGCAACGTGGCACGCGACAGAGCACATTGGATATGGAGCACTCGTCAACTGTTGCCAAGTTAGAGTCGGCACGGCGAGCCCTCGAGGAGAAAACGGCTCGGCACAAGGACGCTATTAGGAGGTTGCATGAAATCGAAGCTCTGCCGCGTGCATCGTTATCTGACGATGAACTGGAGACGTTACTCACTTTAAAGGATTCGGTAAGGGCAATGGAGATTGAAGTTGATCGTGCGCGTGCGGAATGTGACGAGGTCGAGTATTATCTCAAGGCAGGTGATATTTTGTTCAAATATTACGACATCATTGACAAGGGCGGAACAGTCGCCCATCAGGGCGCGCATGATGATGGTATGAACCAAGATATCGCGCTTGCTACAACAGATGCCTTGCAACAACAACAACATCAACAACATCAGTTAACAACATCGACATCAATGCTTCCCACGAATAGCATCATGCGTTTCTTCAGTGGTGGTGGTGGTGTTAATGGAGGTAGTGGAGGTAGTGGTGGTGTTAATGGAGGTAGTGGTGGTTGTAGTACCAGTACTTTTGATAATGGGCCACCATCATCTTCTTCGGCATCGGTAGCGTTACCTGAGTCGGATGGTCCATCAACACAGTTGCCTGGTGGAACTACTATGTCATCGCCATCCAATAGGTCACATGCCAAGAGCAAACGGTATGGGATTACGTCTACGACAATGAACAAGAGTAGGCAGGGCACTGCGGCTGATGACCGTGCAACGTTGTTGGAAAAATACTTGACGTGCACCAATACAGACTTTATCAAGTCCGATGCGCCAGAAGATGAGGCAGCCATTGAGAATGCGGCGGCATCCGTGCCGACCCCATGCGCACATTGTCGGAGTACAAACAGGACAGTCATGACGCATGATGGTTACATCTTTTGCAACGAGTGCTTCACTCTCGAGTATGTCCTAGTGGACCATGAGAAGCCAAGCTACAAGGACCCGCCAAAGGAGGTCACGTACTTTGCGTACAAGCGCATCAATCATTTCAATGAATGGCTCAACCAAGTGCAAGGCAAGGAGACCACGGACATCCCAGATGAGGTATACGACCGGATCCTCTTGGAGATAAAGAAACAAAAAATCTCGAATATGGCCGATCTGACCAACACCAAGGTCAGAGAAATCCTCAAAAAGCTCAAGATCAACAAGTATTATGAACATATACCGCACATAATCAATCGGCTCTCAGGGGTGTCCATGCCGCACATCCCGCCCGAGCTCGAAGACAGGCTCCGACATATGTTTTGTCAAATCCAGGTGCCTTTCCTTAAGCACTCACCACCGTCCAGGAAAAATTTCCTGAGCTACAGCTATGTGTTGCACAAATTTATGCAGCTATTAGAGAAGGACCAATACGTTCATTGCTTCGGTCTTTTGAAGAGTAGAGACAAGCTACAAGCACAGGACATCATATGGAGTAAGATATGTCAAGAGCTTGGATGGGAGTTCGTGAGGTCGCTGTGATGCAAGTGTCTATATAAAGATGATAGTACCCCCTTGACTATATACAACACACTATAGCTTTTGTCGCGACACGTAGCGGAACATGGCCCCACAAAAGCTAGCCGATTTGTCGCTCATTTCCGATGATGCGCGCGATTATATTGCCGGCATCATCGATACCGAAGGAACATGGCAAGTGTCAAAGAAACTTACTCCATCACTATCTGTGCCGCAAGCACAGCGTGGATATTCGGTATTAACGTTTCTTCACAACAATCTGGGTGGCACCATCAATCAGCAGAGCGAAGAGAACGCATCACACCAAGCGAGCTTCCAATGGACTCTCACTGTGTCGTCCGAAGTCGTGGCGCTTGCCAAATGGCTATCACCTCATATGACGGTCAAGCGTCGTGAAGCCGTTCTCATGTCGACGTATCCGGTGCAAAACACGCATGCTGTTAAGGTCATTGCGACTCACACACAAACTGGCGAGACTATGGATTTTGCGACCTTGAAGGAAGCTGCATCGCATTTTGGGCGGGTTGGCATGCTCCTACCAATAGATACTGTTGTGGAGATCAAGGGCACACCTTGGACGATGCGCAAGGCTCTATCCAGTCAAGACATTGTCGATATCATGAATACAAGGCAGTCCATCCGCGACGGGCTGATCGAATTTCACGCCAAGGATCACGATCCCATCCCATCGGACTTTATGCCGTCGCTAGCCTACACTGCTGGCATATACGATGGTGATGCGTGCCTAGCAGTTCATGGCAAGAACTCTCAACATCACACCGTTACGCAAAAACACCGTCCATTGCTGGAGATGCTTCAACGCACTTACGGAGGCAACATATGCCCGACCAATAATCGCACCGCATGGGAGTGGAACATATACTCGTGCGATAACGCGGACAGACTCCTCGCCAATATCGAGCCTTTCATCGTCGGCAAGAAGGCACAAGCTCAGCTGATCCTGAACATGAAGGGCGGAGAGGCTCCACAGGTCCATGCTCAGCTGCGCCAACTCAAAGGCAATGTGACGGCACCGACGCCAAGAATAGATCAAATCAATGCGGGCGTGGATGTCAACAACTTCAAACTACCAGCATCGTCACATCCAGTCGGTGTCTATCAACTGCCATCAGGACGATGGACTGCCACCATCACGGTTGATCAAATCATGTACCATATTGGCGTATTTGATCGTGTTGAGGATGCGGAAGAGCACCGGAGGGAGCGGATGACGTACGCGCGCAAACAAATTCGCGATGGCAACAAGGAGAAGCTCATTGAGGAATGGCAACAATACCGCAGAGAGAACAACATGAAGAAGGTTGTGCTTCCACCCGCGGAGAAGACCAATGAGCTACACATTTATCCCACAAAGTCGCATACCTACCAAGTCAAGCATACGATGAGTAAGCGTTGCTTTGGCACCTACGATACACTTGCAGCCGCTATTGAGGTGCGTGATCGCGAAATTCCCAAGTTGCTGGAAGAGTTGCTGCTGGCCAAAATGGCGGATCCGGAGAAGAACATTCATGAGAAGAGCGGCAAATTCATCGTGCGATTTGCGGGCAAACACCATGGGACATTCAAAACTCGGCAAGAGGCCATCAATGCGCGTAATGTTGCGTATCGTGAATACGATGACGCACGACACACGTGATGTGACGACTCGTTTGTATTGCATGCGTTACTCGTTTATTTCAAGTTTAAAGTGCCGATGGGATAGGGTTTTTCCCCGTTTGGGGAAAAGGTAGACGCTGCATTTTGTGGTGCTACGGTGCCGTTGAGCACGACAAAGGACGCTACTGGGCGTTCCGGCACGCGAGCGCACGCTTCATCCGGGCGCGGAGGGCCGCGCAGCTCATCCTGCGCCGCTGGCGCACCTACATGCGCGTTCGAAACAGCGTGCGCCATCTCCACATGATCAATAAGTACTCCCCAAATGTCGCGGTTCTGCCCTCACAAATCACACGCACCATTGCGGTGCTTTCTAGCTAGCAAGTGATTGCCACGCATGATGGATCAAGTGTGCAACACACGTGATCTTTCTGTATCGTTCACTCTTCTGTGTGTCATGAAACTCTTTTTTTACGGACGTCGGTCCATCCTCTGGGGAAGCCCATGAGCGCCTCGACCCACTCGGGGTTTAGGCATAGCGTTTGCCGGGCCGCCTTGACGTCCTTGAATTTGAATGTTTTTTGTGTTTGTTCTTCGTGAAAGACTTGCGAGGCTAGAACATTGATGTGTCGCCCCTCAAACTTGACAGTGGGATAAAAATGTCGATAGTTGTGCATAGGGGTTATCCAACGATGTCGTCGATACTTTCCTGCTTGAAACGACAAAGTCAAATACTCTGTAACAAGCTTGGTCGACGTGATCTCTCCAACTCTTGCATCATTCAACGCATCAGCGAGACAGTTCCACGCATGCGCGAGTGAAGAGGGTACAACAGCGTTACCAAGCGCACAAACGCGAATGCGATCAAAACGTGTGTCGTTAGTCATGTATGTTGTTAAGCGAGGCACGGTCTCATCCTTGAATTTATAGTGATTCCATGCGCGTGTCAATTTGATGTTAGAGTATCGTCCGCGCGCAGCCATAAGAAACCACCGACGTCGCCTATGATGCGCACCGACGTCGCTTGCAGACGAATACGTCCAAACAACCCTGTTAAACCCTCGTTGACGACATGCTTTGACAATCTTGTCGAGACCTCTCGTCTTTATCATCGGTGAGTTTTCGAGGAAGATGAGCTCGACACTTTTGCCAATATCATCGACCAATCGGAATACGTCAAAGACCAAGCTAGAACGCGTGCCCCGGCCAATGCCCTCGCCTTGCCCCGCTGAAGAAATGTCTTGACATGGAAAGGACGCAGTAATGAGCTGCGGCTTGGCATCATCTGGAATACTTGAAAACAGTTCCTTGGCAGTAAGCTTTGTTATATCCGGAAAAATAGGCGCGCGCGGCAGGCGCCGCTCTATGATCTCGACACAATGCTCGTTGATTTCGCAATAGGCAACGGGTTTCGTAATGGTTGATAACGCCAGGTGCGTACCGCCAATGCCAGTGAACAGGTCTAGCGTCTTGAGCTTCGTCATCGTAGACGGACTTGTTTACTTCGTGAACTGAAAAGAATTTTGAACTGGCGACATAAAAATGAAATGAGAAAGCGCGGTTACTCTGGCGTTCGGCTAGCTGTGTATCGCGCCACGGCGACCTTTCTACAGCAGGTTGAAGTCCTTAAATCTGAGGCCTAGTCGCTTCACCGCGGTCTCTTTCGTGTCGTATTCTTTTAGGCAGCGCTCCCACCGCCAAACGTTGCCATGGCCGTCGCGACGCCCTTGGGCGTCAGGCGGTACACGCGATTCCGGACGCACTCGAGGTACTGGCACTCGCTACACATGTCCGTGGCGATCGTGTAGTTGTTGTCGTCACCGGAGCGGAACCCCTTGCTGGCCAGCTCTGCATACGTAACGTCCGTGATCACGCGGCCCTTGGCTGTGTAGATGCTGTAGAATGCGCACATGGCCTTGTACTTTTTGGTGCTTGGGTCGAGCACGTCGCCCACCACGTCCGTCACGTCCTCGACCTGGACATGCGGTGCGGTAGGCGGCGGCGCTGCAAAGTTGAGGTCGTTAATGATCTCCTTGCTGCGCAGCTTCCTGCCCGTGTGCTTGCGGAACGTCTCCGTCACGACGCCGAAGCGGGCCTCGTACTCCATGTGCACAAAGGCGTCCAGGTCCTCGAGGAGGCCCGTGCCTGCGGTCGTGAGCATCTTAGTTGTGAACTCGTACAACTGCTGTATCACATTGTAGTCCTCCTCGAAGCAGAGCGTCTCTATGCCGTCGAGGAAGCCGTTCTTCTCGCGCTGCTCGCGCGTGAAGCCAAAGCCGCGCGCGGCCATCTGCTCCATATCAGCAACGGTCTTGCCCTTGCTCGGTGCCAGGATCATGTGTGTCATCACACGCTCGTCGCCGCGCACGCTCACGCAGCGCGTCAGGCACGCGTAGCCCGCCACGATCACCGGCACGTTTGCTGGCACGGTATTGATCACCTCAGTCAGCGTCATCTTCTTGCCGTCAGGGTGCTTGACGATGTTGTTCTTGATGGGAGCTTTGAAGTCTTTCACCTGATTCGTCGAGTCGTATCGGGCGATGCCCTTGCCGCTGCGGATCAAGACGACTGCGTTCGGCACGCGACGCAGCGCGATGCGCGCGATGTTCTTGTTGTTGATCCGGTCCTCCCCATCGATGAGCGACGTGACGATAATCATCATGAACCGGTTGGAGCGCGTGTCGTTGTTGAAGCGACGGAATATCTCTCGCACTTCATCGGAGTTCATGTTGTATTTGTTCTCCTTGTTGTGTTTGTCCATGTCGAGGAAGACCTTCTTGTGGTTTGTGATCATGGGACGCAGCTCATCGTAAACCGCGTAGCCCCGGCCTTTCAGCTCCTTCAAGTCCATGCTAGCGGAGCGGAACGGCAAGCGGCGCCAGAAGTGCCACATGAGCGTGCCAATGTGCGTCGCGCTGATGTGGAAGAGCGTGCGAACGTGCGAGCCATCCGTGAAAGGCCGGCCGTCGTTGCCCGCAATGAGCTTGTTCAACTCTTTCTCCCGGATGGTCATTTCTTCTTCGGTTGCGGTCGTGAAGAACGCATCGCATTCGTCCAGCACGCACAAAAGGTTCTTGACCTGCTGTTCCGCGATAAAGCGGCGCATGTGGCGAATCTTGTCCTGATTTGCAGCGCACACGATGACCAAACGGCCCTCGAGGAACGCGTTCATCATGACTGAGTTGGCCGCGATATCGTTCAGGTCTTTCATGCTGGACGCATACACGGTTTCGATGCGAAAGGACTTTAGAACCGGCTCCATCTTGCTGACAACGTCCTGCACGCTTTTGACGACGTCCTTGACGAAGACAACCATGGGGTTACGCGGCTGCATCTTCATGATGATGTTCGCGATGGCGATGCCGGCGATCACCATCGTCTTGTTGGACTGCTCGGCGCCCATCATGATGTGGCTGCCGCCGTAGAGCACCGCTTGCGCGATGATCATAAGCGGAATGTTGAGCAGCGCCTGCAAACGCGTCCTATCAAACTTGGTTGCCACCATAAGCCGGTTGGCCTTGGCGACGGCATTCTTCTGCTTGTCGGTCATCTCGGTGCCCGTCGTCTCCTCCTCCTCATCTGAGTACATCTCCACGGGTTGAGACTCCTCTACCGCCTCATCGTCTTCGTCGGTTGCGGCGCGGCGCGCGGAACGCGTCACGCGGGGCTCCGTTGCCACGTCTGCGACGACCTCGTCGTTGATATGTGCATCGACATCAGGGTTGTACTCTTCGTCCGAAGTCTCCAAATCATCCGAGTAGAACTCCTCATCCGATGCATCATCCAAGTCATAGTCGTCATCGTCATCCTCGCGGGCGCGCTTTGACGCCTGCGCATTCTCTGCCTCCATCAGGCGGCGCTTCAGCGTCTCGACCTCCTTGTTCTTCTCCTCAATCTCCTTGTCCTTCTCCTCGAGGACCTGACCAAACATGGTCATGAACGGCTCGTACAGCGACGACTCGAATAACGCCTTTGCGCGCTGCATGATGCTTCTATTTCCACCGTGCTCACCAGATCCCAATGGATCCGGATTCGGCTCCATCGTTGAAGCGGTAAAGACGTTGAAACCAGGCGGCTGTTCACACGTAGCCAAGTGGGGATAGATCAGAATGGGGTGTGGTACACGACTAGTTCCAATTGAGTTTTCAATTTTTTTTGGGCGGTGGTCCAGTCCATCCTCTGGGGAAGCCCATGAGCGCCTCGACCCACTCGGGGTTGAGCAAGAACCGTTGCGAAGACCTGCGTGGCCATGGCCAAAATGGCGGATCCGGGCAAACACTATGGGACATACAGAACACGGCAAGAGGCCATCAATGCGCGTACGATACACGTGATATGACGACTCGTTTGAATTGAATTATCAAGGTGTTCTAGCTTTGACAAATGTCACACGCCCCTTTTCTTGCACGCGTTCCTTTTCCTTCTTTGCGCGCGCAATCTGCCGAGGCGTTAGCTCCGCAACGGTGCGCGGCGTGTCCGCTGTGACACGCACCGAGGGGCGACACAATGGATATTTTTCAGTTGTTGATGATAGTGAAGATTTGCGACCACATTTCTGACCGGGGCGGTTCAGGTCAACCCATTTCTCTAGAAACCAGCGCCTGAGCCCTTGTTGTTCTCCCTCTTTGCCTGTCTTGTCAGTCGGAGAATAGTACGTCCCACCACGCCGTTTATATTCGCGAACGATCCATGCCGATTTGTAAATGCTTGTGGGTGCGAGAAACTTGGCATTTGCATCTTCCTTGACGCGAGCATACAATGATGGATTCCTTGGCGATGGAGACATGTTTGATTTACTGTTCTTGGAGCAAAAAAGCGAGCAGAGCACGATTGACAGTGCAATGCGCTTTGATACCGACAAAAAGAAGATCGAGTGATTGTAAATAAATAAGAAATATCAACAGACATCGAGATATCAGGTATATAAATGACAAAAAAGAAGTCGAGCGAAGTGCGTCTAAAAGAAGCGATGGACGTGCGTGCCAACCTGGAGCGCATGGGTCTTTTCGTGGATCCCAACAATGCAAAGCTTGTGCGTGACCACATGAATGCATTCGTGCGCGAGGATGGTTGTAGCCGTCAGTTTAAATTGCGCGTGAAAGACGACTGTTCGCTGTCCATCATCCTTGCGTGTGATGTCGCGGTAGAGTCTGGGATCACTGTAGTGCACACTCGTTGATGATGATTACTCTATACATACGATGACATCATGATGAAGAAGAAGAGCAAATCTTGAAGTTGTACTTGCGAGCAGCAAACTTGACGACGAGCGCGAGCGTCAATGTGATCCACCAAACATAGTTATCATCGACCACACGGAGTACGTGGGACCCTTCGGCGAGGGACCCAAAGACATTGTCCCATATTTCAGGCATATAATTTGATCGTGCATCCTTGTGGTGAGCACCGTGGAAGAGGGAGTAAACCCGTGTACCGTGACAATTTGTGTGGTGCATGACGACGCAAAAGACTGCAAACATGAGGGCAAACACGCGAGTGGGTCGTGGAAGCACTGGAATGAGCGCGATAATAGCGCCTCCAATGATGATGATTTCGTAGATCCATTCACATACCATGACGATTACACGCATAATGCGCCACTTGCGCAGATTCGCAGACAACACGTCGCTTTCACCATGGTGATTGGCGCGATGGAACCATGCGATCGACTGCATAATATTTTTTAATGTATCATTGTTTGGAAGCAATGATGGATCGTGCATGAGTCGATGAATCCAATAATACCACAAGGATGCGGCAATAATGCCCACGAATCCCCATGCGGCGCATGTGATGGACCAATCACACATCCAAAGAGCGAGAATCCAAGACAAGACGATGACGGGTGCATTGATGAGAATCCATTTTGCGTAGTAGATCATGAGGTAATAACCGCGTATGTTTTTGCCATGTGTTGCATCTTTAGGGATTTCAAAGAGAAGTCGCCCCTTGTACATGGACGTGTCGTCTAGAGGTTGACGTATTGTCGAATGAATATTGTGATCCTTGAACAACAGCCGTGACAATGGGATGACACGCAACGGGCACTGTCGCGACATGATTGATTACCTTTGTTGTGTGTTGTATAGGAAAAAGTTATGCTACACAAGACGACGACGTAAACGCTCAACTATTCCTCACCAATCAACAACATTTACTTGCGATAATGAGAATTTTAATGATGGCAAATGACAATGTGCACGCCATCATACCACCCGTCACAAGTGCGGCATGATTGCGGTCGGATGGATCATACGATCCAGGCACAAAGATGAATCCAATTCCATCGATGAGCGAATGAGGTCCAAAAATGCGTTCAACATCATGCAAGATGCAGCCACCATAGGAATGCTGAATGTGCGTGAGTAAGAGTGCGACGGCGCTTGCGGCAAGGACCCACCATATGGAAGTCGCACCCACGATGACGCCTACAATACCAATGATGACGAGGTAGTGACATGCCATGACAACGATCCAGCGTCGAGTATCTGGGACATGATTGCTTTTAACGTTGTCCTTGTTGTTGTTGTTGTTGCACGCCCATGCCAAGCAAATTGCAACAAGTGCAGCGCCAGTCCAAGCGGGCGATCGCCACCCCCTTGTTTTCCCCATCAACAATGCACCAACAAACGACATGATGACGACGTGAATGCAAAGAATGCGTGTAGATTGCAGCCAGTCGTCTGTGTCATTATTCATGATCGTCGTGATAGTCGTCAAACGCTTTTGTTTAGTATACTTGTTCATACCAAAATCAATTGCATGATGTCACCGAGAGCACGCACATTGGGTGTGTATATAAAATATGTGGACGGATGACTATATAGTAGCAGTGCGACGAACAGACGAACATTCGAATATCCATAAAAACTCATAGTAAAACTCATAGTAAACTCATAGTAAACTCATAGTAAACAAAAGAGAAAGAGCATGAAGTTTTGCGAGGTGTGTGATAATATGATGTACATGAGTCTGTCTGATGGCACACGGGATCCAGACATGGTGAGCGAAGGTGGTTCAGCGCATGAAAAAAGCAAATTGCTAGTGTACTACTGCAAGAATTGCGGTCATCGTGTGCGAGCACGTGCGGATGTCAAGGAGTGCGTCGTGGATGCGACTTATGTGGATGATGCGGCTCATGCACAGCAATTTGCAACCATGAACATCATCCACGATCCTACGTTGCCGAGAGTGGACAACATCAAGTGCACCAATGCACAGTGTACAAAGCCGAGTGATGCATCGAATGAAGTCATATACTTCAAGTACGATCACAAGAACCTAAAATATATGTATCATTGCACATATTGTCGTCATTTTTGGCATCAAAAGTGATGCATGAACAACAATACAGCAGGCAAGCATGGATTTTTTTTTCTGAATGGTTAGTATATCTCTTTTTCCCGCTCCTCTCATCCCAGCCTTTTCCACTTTTAGTGTATCAAACTTGTAAACGACATGTCTAACAACATCAGCTTCGATGGCACTGAGCTGCTCGTGCGTCTGCTCAAGTATTGCTTTGAGGGTGCTGTGACTGCCTTTGCAGCGTACTGGATCCCCGGTCGCAAGCTAGACGCGGAGGAGGTTCTGATTATTGCTCTGGTTGCCGCGGCTACGTTTGCGGTGCTGGACCTGTTCGCCCCATCTATTGGCGCGACCGTGCGCAGCGGCGCTGGTTGGGGCATCGGCATGAACCTGGTGGGCTTCCCCGCACCGGGCAACCCTGCCGGCATGGTTTACAAGTAGAGACTCGTTGTGATCTGACTCTTTTTGATTCTTATTTTGATACATCATCCTGTAAAAACAAGCACTTACTTGTGTTCGGTGTTGTTGGGATGAATTGCAGGACGCAGGATTTTGCGTGGTTGGTATTTTCTCAAGGCCAGCTCATATACTTCACACAAGTTGCGCTTATCGGTGGATTTGTTAATGTCAATGATTTTCGCGTTAAGCTTTTGAATGAGCTTGATGATGGCGGACACTGTCAAGCTTGATGTTTGATGACAAATACATCCGGCACCACCACCACTGCGTGTCGCCATAACCTTGAAGAGAATTCCGGATGGCGTAGGTTTTGTTGTTTGGACAACATATCCATCGAATTCCATAGTAGCTTTGTCGTATCCATAGAACTCCAAGCGTTTTTGACGCAGTGTCAAGGCATCTTGAAGGTCTACGGCTTGACATGGTATCCATGACTTGCCACGATTGCGCGTGATGTAAAATGACCTGGCCAATGGATCATAAACAAAGTGCTTGGTGGTGGTATGTGTAGTCGATTCGCTCAACAGCAACAAACCCGTTATGACGCTCTTTTTCATAAGCAGCATGTCGGGGTCCTTGTGAGTGGGTTGATCATTTTGAATGACAAAGCCACACACGTCGAGAAGCTGATGTATTTTTAAACGATCAATGACCATATCAAAAAGTTCGGGTTTGTACGTTTCATAGTCATTAAGCGGTAATCGCCCAAAGAGATGTGCGACGCGTTTTTTTAGGCTTTCTAGAATGTTCGAAGCGTTCCACTTGATCGCAGCACGTGGATTGATAGCAGTAGAGTGTTTGCTCCTGGTAGTGGATGATGATGAGGATGACTTTGAACGGTTTGTGGATCTCCCCCTAGACACATGTCCTAGCTTTGTGCCTGCAGATGTGTTTGATGATGATGCTAGTGTTGTGCTTGATGTGCTCAATGGAGGTTGGATATGAATCAATGTTGTATTGGCTTGCACATATGGAGTTTCACGTTCTTGCAGCGTTACTGAAACGTGGCGATCGGATGGCTGGAACACGTAGACGTTGCCTCTGTACACCAAGTATCCGCCGATCGATGTGTCATTGACTCCATGCATTTTTTTTTCGATACTCGTCTTGTTGTTAAGCATTTCCTCTAGGGCGATAACCAATACGTCTTGATCACGTAGACCAGCAGGTAGCATGCCTACGAGTTCATCAAACGTTGCTTGAATGGTTTTTGAAGCAAAGATCTCTTTGATGACGTTGATGTACGTTTCTACACCATGTGTGTGTCGCAATATATCAAACGTAGAATCATCAGTATGTTTGTTCTCGTTTCCGGATGATTCTCCGATGCATTTTGGGTTGAGACGATGCGATGGGTCGTCGCCGATACGGTGCATCAGCTTTGTTTTTTGAGACGATTGCAAGGCGATGGTCGTGTTGATTGCATCACGATTGAAGAATAGGCGCGCCTTGTTCAAATTGCAATCAATGGCGCTGGAGATGAGAACATTCTCAACGTCTTTTGTGCGTTCAAACTTGCTTTGAGCGATGCGATACGCATAGAGATCAACGGTTTCCTTGAGTGGTCGAGAAGATGTGTGTAGATACAACGTCGTGTTTCGTTTTTCCAGGGGCAAAGCAGCGTGCGAGCAATATCTGCATGCACGTCCGACGATTTGTTCTATCTTGTTCATGTGATACCATGGATCCATTACGTGTACTTCCCGTACATGGCGTAGATCGATTCCTTCAGTCGCAAAGTCAGAAGCCAAGATCACTTTGATGACGTTACCGTCGACATTGTCAAGAGCACGTGCGGCATCTATATCATACGTCGCGTTTGGGGTGATGTCTGGCATGCCACACAAAAGACTATACGTCATCTTTTTTGTGCCCTTGTTGAGCTGCTGCTTTGTGTTGTTAGAGAGCATAGACTTGCCATTGAAGCGCTCGAACCCTTCATGCTCCAGCGCGATGGCCAGAGGAATCAATCCCATCCAGAGAAACCTCGAGTACACAAAGATGACGCCATCTGACGCCAAGATCCGTTTGATAATGGTGTCAATCTTTGGCGAGTACGTTGCTCGAGTTTTTGGCTCAAGAAAACGCTGCACCTTGGGACGATATGCAAGTTGCAACGGTTTTTGTGATGTGATGTCAAAGCAATTGAGTAAAGCGTCTTTACCGTGTCTAATGGAGCTGATCGATGAAGGGAATACGATGTTGCAGATTTCCAAGCCAGAATGGAGGACAGACGATGCGCGTTTATTGGATAGATCATTATCAAGCGAGATGGACTCGTTGTCATCGTCAAATTGATCATCGTCGTTCCAGTCAATATCAGTGTTGTCTTTGAGGGATGCTTCGAATGCATCGAGAACTTGCATTTGGTAGGGTGACATGTTGGATGCACAAACTTCGAAATCCTTTTGCTTGACCATCTCTGCGGTAGGGATGCTTCGCCCCCGAAAGTCTTGACGAGGGAAACGTGCTGCTTGCAGTACATTCTTGTCGCGGCTATTCGACGGAGCAAGCCTGATGGGAAAGCTGAAAGGGTTTTCGCCGCGCATGTAGCTGACGTAGCCGCGACAAGCGTCTTGCAATTTGACCTTGCCGAGCGGAGTTAGTACGCCCATTCTGTCAAAAATTTCGTTAACTCGAACGGTTTGGCGTTTGTCATTCATCAGCATCAGGTTGAGCAGGTCTATGACATCTCGTGCGTCGTTGAACATAGGAGTCGCCGTTAGCATCAGCAACTTGACGTCATCACTATACTTTAAAACGCGTCGCAGCGCGGGTGTAAACATTTTCTCTGTGGCAGGAGATGCATCATCGTCACCGCTTCCGCCTTTTGCACGGTAGGATCCATGATTTGTACGGAGATGATGAGCTTCATCGATGATGATGAGTGTGCCTGAGAATTTTCGACGTATGTTTTCAATTGCGGACTTGCCATCTCCAAGACGCTTGACGTAATGAGCGAATTGGCGCGGCCCCATGAATGTGTACTTTGAATTGATGAGGCGCGTAATCTTTCTTTCGACGGCTTCAATCGTCATGAGTTCTCGATTGCGAATACGTTTGATGTACGTGTTGCCGGTGCATTGTGAGGTAGTTGCAAAGTCGATCCTACCGTCTGCATCGCGCTTAAGGTTGTTTATGTCAAATATTTCCTTTTTAAAGTTGTCTTGAAGACCAGGGTTCAAGAGGACAAGCGTCTTGCGCCTCTGAAACCCTTCTGCGATGGTGATAGCGGAACATGTTTTTCCAACGCCTACACCGTGAAATAGCAACAGGGAGTTGTAGGGTGTTTCGGGAGACATGAACGTCTTTAAGAACAACTGTGTAGGCGTCAGACGGAATTCATTCGCTTTACATGCTTGTGTCCATGCGGCATCCACGCCTGCTGCATTCCGATGCGATAAAGTCAAGGGTTTATGCTTGTGTTGTACGAACTCTTTTTTGCGGGTAATCTTCTGTTGGAACAGTGTGTCGTCAACGGCTGGGTAAGGAATGTAGTTGTTGGCCAAGAATTCTCGATGGGGTGGCGGCATGGTCATGAATCGATTGCGAATGTTCTTCAGCTCGTCGAGCGCCGCATCGTCGATCACGGATTTGGAGACCAACTCTTTGGCGCGTTTGTGTGCCGCGGCAACCTCTGAATGCTTTTGTTTTTTGTGCATCGATGAACGACTCAACTACTCTCATATAAAAGCACATAAAGAAACATTGGTGCATCTGTCGACTAAAAAAACATATCGGGAAACAAAAGAAGAAGAAGAATTAATTCCAAAACATGTCGATAAAGGCTGTACTACGTGACTTTGTAAAGCTGCATGCGAATGAGATTGGCAGCAATTTTCGCGATGTCATTCAATTGAAGCTCTGCCAAATGAGCGAAGGAATTTGCACACGACATGGGTACATCTTGCCGGGATCCATCAAGGTCTTGTCTACATCTCTAGGGCGCATGGATGGTGCATCTTTGAACGGCGCAGTTGTGTACGAAGCCGAGTATGAAGCTCAATTGTACAATCCCACTATTGGAAGTCGTGTGAAGGCGAGGGTGGTCAACATTAATCGATTTGGTATACTGGCCCATGCTCACATGTCGGACGCATCGATTGATTCTACCAGTGCGATGATGACAACGCGTGATGTGCTAGAGATTATCGTCGCCAAGCAAGGCGGGACAGTACTTGCATCCGATGTTGACCTAGAGAATGTGCGTATCGGCGATATCGTAACAGTGGAGATCCTAGGTAAACGTTTCGAATTGAACGATACCAAGATATCGATCATTGGAAAAATTATTGGCGTGTCTCAAAGCATAGCTTCATCTGAAGTCGGCGACAGACAAGACGAAGCCAACGAAGTCTTTACGGATGATGCGGCTTCCGATGATTCGGCATCAGGCAATGGACCCGATGACTTGGAGAATAGCGGGGAAGAAGATGATGAAGACGATATTGATGACAACGATGACAATGATGATGATGACGATGATGATGACAAACTCAGTGAACAGAGTGGTTCACAAGAAGATGATGACGATGATGATGACGATGATGACGAGCTGGATATAAATGACTTTTCGGATGGGTCGGATGATGTTGGCAACAGCACGGATGATGGGTCAGATTCGAGCGCCTAGAGACGTTCAAGCCACAATGTCCTCAAGATGGAATGATTTTGTAGCAATGGTGCTCACTACGATGAGGATGGACCAGATGATAGTCGCGAGGGCGATGATCCACGACCATAGCGTGCATCCACCCACCATCATGCAGTTGACGCTGTAAACGCCGAGCAGGAAGGGGAAGATGAGTAGGATGACGAGGATGATGCGTTGAGCAAGACTGTATTGGAACTTGACGTAAGCCTTCTTTTGCTCATCGTAGCTGTACATGTCGAATGGGAGCATTACAATGACGACGAGAATGATGTACGCAAGTAGAGCGACTGCAGCGGGGCGAGTGATTTTGAAGCCATCAAAAGGTGTAATCATTTTAACAGATTTTGTAGCAGGCATGGTTGATAGAGTTGGAGATGGATGTCGCTGCGAGTGTTGTAAGTGTTGTTGTATATAGATATCTACTGTAAAATAATTTTCAAGGAGATGATGAATTCTGCTTATTCTTGGCACGGCACCATAGTTCCAATAATGTGATTGTTGGTACGCGAGAGAACACGTGCGCAATCCTAAACAAGCTTTCCTTGTTGCAATCACGATACCTGGAACCAATGTGCATGAACGGCCGCGCAATAATGGCACTCCATCCGTCAAGAACGATTGGTGTGTCATTGACAGGTGTGTTGTTGACAGAGCATTGTAAATTGACAATGTCGTGTAAAACGTCGACATTGTTGTCTACGTCGTCCAACATGGAGCGCATGATGATTGTTCGAGTTTGAAGTTCAAGCGCCGTCAAGCGCGTATGTACGTCCCGTAAAGCAGTGTGAATGTGCGGCAAGATGTCATCATTGCGATATGGACTCGACAGGTGATGACGTAGACTTTCTGGAGGATCTTGACGCACTGGATCCTGATCTTGATCCAGCTGCGCCATACAACCTTGTTCCAGATCTAGTTCCCGATCGTTGCCCTCCTCCTCCGCCGCCTCCTGCTTTGATTCTTGACCCAGGAGTCGACTGTATCCGGTTCCCATGACGATGTGAGTTTTGTAACAAGTATTGGTTCACCAAAGTAAACAGGCCCTTTCGCTCGGTATTGTGTTCGCGGATGTGTTCCAATGCTTGTTCATAGGAGAGCCATGCGATCTTACTGATTTCTCGTCCTTGTGTGTTATCTATTACTTGGTGTAACTCCTTAGGTGAGTACAGAGGACATCCCCTAGCATCATCGTACACTACACCATCGTGATTGTCGACAGTAGACGGAATGTCATGTTGCCCGACAAATTCTGCGACAAAGTAGACATGACGATACCTGACGTGATTGCATCCGATGAACACTTCCTCCATGGATCGAAAGTCTTGCAGAAGCTCGATGTGACGAGTATTGTAACCTGATTCCTCGTTGAATTCGCGCAATGCACATTTCACGTCACTTTCATTGATGTTTCTACGTCCCTTTGGAAACCCCCATTCGGTTTCATCGTACCCGGGTCTGCAACAATGAAGGAGTGACGCTAAATCCACGTGCGTATCTTCGTGGATAAAGCCTGTTTTGAGACGCTCGAATTTTTCACGTGCTGTGCAATACTCTTTCATGTAGTTCTTGTTGCAGTCTGCTTGCCAAAAGGAGTACCATAAACGGTCGAATGGTACAGTTTTGATACGTGTTTGTTCGTCTTTTGTCATGTTGTCAAAAAGACGACTTATGTATGCCACATCCTGGACATCATACTTGCCTCGTATAAATTCAACATAACACAAAGAATCTTTGCGGCGAACCATCAAATATTGAGCGCGATGTGTCGCGCTCTCTGCATCCCACGCCCAACGGAAACAAATGATTCCAAAGCTCGTGACAGGGTGGCTGCATACGCGATAAACATGGCCAATGCCGCCACAGTTTGCACACAAGATGTTCTTGGTGGGTTGATGAGTGGATGATGCGGAAATTGTGAGGTTGCTCTGGTGGTGGTGTGGTGCCGTTGATGCGTTACGAAATCTATTCGAGTAATGTGAAGAAGATGATGCTGCTGTTGTAAAGGATGATGACCTGCGCGAGTTACGAGTACTTCGATAAGCATGATGTTTACTATTGTTGTTGCTGCTGTTATTCGCACGATTGCTGATTTTCGAATTCATGTTCCACTTTACCGGAATCGCACTTGAACAACCGTCATCATGTGATGATGCAACACATGCATACGATGCTCTGTGGACATCATCGTCATATGGAAGAGGGTTGTTATGAGCCGCAAGAGTGAGGAATGGCCATTCGTGATGGTGTTGTTGATGGTGATTGCAGAATGTTGCATCACAATTGTCATTATCACTCGAGGTTGTTATTGAGTTTGTTGTTGAGGTTGTTGTTGAGGTTGCTGTTGAGGAATTCGGAGGTTGCAATTTGATAAACACAAAGGCTTTGGCGCGTGCACGGAGAGTGCTATTCGAGACATTGCTTTCAACGACGTTTATTGCTGGTTGTAACTCTGTCATCATGAAACAAACCCTTGACCTCACAAGGGCTCTTACTATTACATAAAAAGCATAGAAAAATCATCCCTATTAGAGCGCAAAGGACCACCACCCGGAACAACTCGCAATCATGGCGCGTGTACGCGATGAAATCATGACGAACGCCGAGAAATCACGTGTATATGAGTTGGAGGTCGCGCCCGAGAAAACAGACTTGGTTTTTCAAGCCGTTTCATGGCATTGCAGTGATGAATGCTTGGACGAGGAACAAGACAACGATGATGAGGACGAAGACGATGATGAGGACGAAGATGGAAACCACAAAAAAAACAAGTGGCGTAAACCGAAACAATACTTGATCAAAGCGTTTGGCGTGTTGGAAGATGGACGTGCTGTGTCATTGACAGTCCAAGGGTTCACGCCTTATTTTTACGTCAAACTGAACGGTACCTTGACGGATGCCCAAGCCACTCAAGTCGCCAAGTTCATGCAAGCAGGAGGATCCGTGGCAATGAGAGAAGCTTTCAAAGGATGCGACGTCTCTATGGTGCTCAAGTTGAAGAAAAAAGATTACTGGGGATTTTCCAACGGCGCTGAACACACCTTTCTGCGTGTGACATGCAACACAATACGCGGGATGCGACGAGCTGCCAAGAACTTGGATGCAATGCAGTGGATCAAAGGCGTGCCCGGCTTGCCACAACAAGGAGTCAAGATTTCTCTCTACGAAAGCAATATTGATCCGCTGCTGCGGTTTTTTCACGTCCGCGACCTGCAGCCATCTGGATGGATACGCGTCGCAAAAGGCGCATATCGGCGTGAGGGTCCATATGCAATGGCATCGACGTGTGATTTGGACTTTACGTGCAAGTGGCAAGATTGCAATCACCACGTCAACAACAACATTGCTCCTATGCTTGTGGCGTCGTTTGATATCGAGTGTAGCAGCAGTCACGGAGACTTTCCAGTGGCCAAAAAGACGTACACAAAAGTCGCTCAAAATCTGAGTTCGTGGTTTCAAACATGTGCCGTGGGCAAGAGCGATTTCATCGTCAAGGAGGCATTGGTGGACGCAATGGTGGCGCCATTTTGGGACCACCTCTCCGAACGCATTCGACAACAACGGCCAGGTGCCGAACGTATGCTAACCACGGGCGTCATGGCGCAAGCGTACGTGAAGAGAACATTGACTGACCAAGACGGCACAAGAATAGTGTCTATTGCAAAGCGTATTGTTGATGACGTGTACTTGTGTTTGAAGGGGCGGTACCCGAATCAAACGGCTTCATCATCTGTGGTATCTCTATTGAACGACAAGTTGACGCGATCGTTTGGATCCATCGCGCCGTTGCGCGGTGATGAAGTGATCCAGATTGGCACCACTTTCCACCGATATGGATCCAAGGACATCATATACCGGTGGATTGCGACGCTCGGCACATGCGACAACATTGAAGATGAGGAATGCGTCGTGGTTCCATGCAAAACCGAGCGGGACCTTTTACTGAAATGGGCCCACATGATGCGGCAGACGGACCCAGACATCCTCACGGGTTGGAACATTTTTGGTTTTGATATCGAGTACATATACGACAGAGCAGAAGAGACAAACTGCGAGGACGAGGTGTGTACGCTCTTGTCCAGGTTGCGCAACGTGAGTCGCCCGATGCGATTGAATGAAACAACCGGTTCATGGTCCACCGGCTCTTGGCTCAAAGAGCAAAGGCTTTCGTCATCGGCGCTAGGCGACAACGTGATGCGCTACTTGGACATGCATGGACGCGTCATGATTGATTTGATGAAAGTTGTTCAACGTGATCACAAGCTGGACTCGTACAAATTGGATCTAGTCGCGCAACATTTCTTGGGCCTCCGCAAGAATGACGTGTCACCCTCTGAGATTTTTCGACTGCAGCGTGGATCATCAAGTGACAGACGCAAGATTGCCGAGTATTGCGTACAAGATTGCGCCCTATGCAATCACTTGGTCGTCAAGTTGGAAATCATCGCAAATAATGTCGGAATGGCCAACGTGTGTTCAGTGCCCTTGTCATTTATCTTCATGCGTGGACAAGGCGTCAAGATTTTTAGTCTGGTGGCCAAGCAATGCAAGACGGACGGGTTTCTCATTCCAACGCAAAAGTTCATGGCGGTTGCTGACGACGATGAAGCGACCTATGAGGGCGCTATTGTGCTGACACCAACTCCTGGCATCTACATCGATGATCCTGTTGCCGTGCTGGATTATGCATCGTTGTATCCCAGTTCGATGATCAGTGAGAATCTATCTCACGATTGCCTCGTGCTCGATCCCAAGTACGATAATCTACCGGGCGTCGAGTACGAAACCATCACCTATGAAGAAGGAGAAAACCAAGTGTCTTGTCGTTTCGCACAGATAGAAGGCAAGGGTGTGTTGCCCCGCATCCTGATGCAATTGTTGCGCCAACGGAAGGCGACGAGGAAGCGGATGGAGTCTGTAATTGTGACATCACAAGACGGCAAGGAGCATCGAGGTCTATACGATGCTGAGACGGGATGGCTGACGGACTTGGGACCCGACAACGCCGGTCAAAAGCGCAACATCGGCGCAGGTTTGCCCACCACACCCGAGTTTTCAGAGTTCCAGAAGGCCGTACTCGATGGTCTTCAGGTAGCGTACAAGGTGACTGCCAACTCTTTGTACGGGCAGATGGGCGCACGTACGTCGCCCTTGTACTTGAAACAGATTGCTGCGTGCACCACAGCGACTGGGCGCAAGATGATCTTGATGGCCAAGGACTTTTTGGAGAAGAACTATTGCGCACAAATCGTCTATGGCGACAGCGTTGCGAGTTACACACCCGTTGTAGTTCGATGGCATGATCGCGTCTTTATTGAAGCTATCGAACGAATTCCCAACTTGGTGGGTGCGTCTTCTGCGGCCTGGTTGCCCTGCACCGAGGACGGCCGACAAACCAAGGACGCCATCGATCTTGAGGCTGACGATTTGGCAGTATGGTCAGACGAAGGCTGGACGCGCGTGAAACGTCTCATTCGTCATCGTCTTGCCCCTGAAAAGCGTATGCTTCGCGTCGCAACAATCACCGGCGTTGTCGATGTGACAGATGATCATTCTTTGCTGCGTCCGGATGGCAAGACTATCGTCAAGCCCAACGACCTGATGATGGGAGAGCGTTTACTGCACTCGGACCTGCCGGTGATGACGACCGATGACGTCGGGTCCATCAACAATGGCGATTCATTCAATGTGGTGACAGCTTCGACGTCCAACATACCTTCAGACGTGTTACACATGCCAGAAGATGTACGGCGTGCGTATTGGCATCGTTTGTGTCATGTAGAAGCTCAAAACAAAGCTCAGAACAAGGCTCAGAACAAGGCTCAGAACAAGGCTCAGAACAATACAACTGACGATCATCAAGCCGATTCAAGGTCAATGTTGCACGCCGCACGCGTCTTTGCCCTTGCATCATCGCTTGGTTATTTCGTCCAAGTTTCGATCGATGCACATGACACCAACATCGTGGAGCTAGAAGTTGTCAACAGTCATCATGGCGAGAATGATGGACGTGCAAGAACACAGTGGAGGTATAAAAACACAGATGCTGTGGTAGACATCATCGAGTTACCGTCATACGAGGGATATGTATATGACTTTACGACGGACAACAACAAATTCGCTGCGGGCGTCGGTCGAATAGTCGTTCACAATACCGATTCCATATTCGTCGTATTTCCAAAGGGCAAGGAGCTTGGCAAAAGCGGAGTCGTGATTCACGAAAAAGGTCATGCAGCCATCATGCCATCAATCAAGCTGGCGATGCAAGCATCGTCTGAATTCAAGAAGTGTTTGAAGCCCCCACACGATCTTGAATACGAAAAGACGTTTTGGCCATGGATCATCTTGTCGAAGAAGCGCTACGTCGGCAATCTGTACGAGCACGACGACCGCAAATACAAACAAAAGAGTATGGGTATCGTGTTGAAGCGTCGCGACAACGCACCCTTGGTCAAGCACATATATGGCGGTTGTATCGACGTGATATTGCAGCGTCAAGACGTGCAAGGATCTATCGCATTTTTACAAGAGTATTTGAATCATATCGTGGATGGCAAGGTACCATTAGAAGACTTGATAATCACCAAGACATTGAAGGCAGAGTACAAGAATCCAGAGCAAATCGCACATCATGTCTTGGCGCAACGTATGGCTGAGCGCGATCCTGGCAACAAGCCACAAGTCAATGACCGAGTCCCATACGTGTACGTCGTGTCGCCTCCGAATGCGGACGGCAAGAAGGACAAGATCTTACAGGGCGATCGTGTGGAGCATCCCGATTATGTCAAGGCCAAGCAAATCCTGCCGGACTATCGATTCTATCTGACCAACCAAGTCATGAAGCCCGTGCAACAACTCTTTGCGCTGGTGCTCGAGCAACTTCCGGGTTACGGTCGTCCAGTCGCGTACTGGGCACATGAGAAATCGCGCTTGATGATCGAGTACGAAGGCGACAAGCAAAAGGTCGGTGACAAGTTACAGACGCTACGTGAGAACGAAGTCAAGACGCTTTTGTTTGACCCAGTGTTGTTGACCATCGATGCACGTGCAAACAATCGCGCAAAAAAAGCATTCTTTAACAGCTGGTTTGTCGCCAAGTCATAGAGTTGTTCTGAGCGATGCTTTATAGAGTTCCGCACGCGCCTTTTCAGTGTGCATGCGGTGTGACAAAACGATCGATTGCATGCGTGTCCGAACGTTTGTAAAACTCAAATCAAGGGCTTCCATCTCTTTGTGCAACATCTGTAATGTTTTCATCTTGTCATTCCTTGCACGGGACAGATCATCGATTTCGCATTGAAGGTCATTAACGTTGACACTCAATTCGCGTCGTTGTTGTGCAAGCGCACTGTTGGCATCTTGCAGTCTGGCGCATGTGGCTAGCAGCTTGGTGTTCCTTTGATCCGCCAAGGTTGCAGTTTGAAGCGCCATGTCGTATTCCTTGTCCAACACGGCGGAACGCTCGCGAAGATCACGAATCTGATCTTCACTCTTGTCAATGTCGCACTGCAGTTTTGTGGTCTCGTCTTGTACGACACGTAACGCCTGTTTGAGAGATTCATTTTTCTTCTTCTGTGCACAATACGCCGTCATCAGACCATCAGATCCACCTCGATGCATGTCGTGTGCAGAAAGGAGTGTCGTCATTGGATCCGTTGACATCACGCCATCTTCATTGTCGTCGTGTCCATACGCGTCCATGCGAACAAGGGTCATGATTGTATCGATGTACACCTTGACCAAGGGCTCCACAGACGCGACCCATTTGCAGACTTCAGATGTCACAATCTTGAATTGTTTCTTTCGTGACGCTCCCAGCATTCTCCTTGCAATGGGATGTATTGCTACCAAGCAGGCGACGATTTTGTTGATGATGGTCAAATTGATGACTCCTTGCGCCTTCAAGTCGTCGAGTCGTGCGGTGATGATGCCGGATACCGTGCACACAAACTCGAACATTCTTCGGTACACGGTCTCGAAGAAAACTTGACTCTTGTTTTTCTTGTTGTCGTGAACGTCGGCGGCTTGTCCCGTAGAAATAGAAACTAGAAACTCGCAAACAACCTCCATCGCCGAGACACTGTCTTTGTAGTTGTCCATGATCAAGACAGTTTGAGCATGATTGAGAAGGTATAGAATGTTGTCGTTGATGAACTTGGCGAGGATCAAGTAATCCGGATCTTCGAGCGGCATCCGTGCAAGCTTGTGTATCCTTGCGCAGGTATCGATGAGGCCGATTCTCATAAGGGTGGTCTTGAACATGGGCGGTGTGTGTATCGAGTACAACACTAGCAATTGAGATGATGCAGCATAAGTCGCGTCTGTGATGTTGATGTCGCTGATGAGCAGTCGGGCTACTTCCGAAAGCGAGTCAACGGTCATCAGTGTGTTGACGGCTTGAACAAAGTGAATCTTCTCGTTCTGACGAAGAAGGCCGTTTAATGCTTTCATGATGGTGTCCAATATACACGTCCTTTCAACCGTGCTGATATTGTTGCGACCCATGATGGCCCATTGCTTGATGACCTCGGCAAACTGGATCCGGGTTTCGTGCTTCAGACAGACGATCTGAGCAAAGAGAGTGGACGATTGCATGAGCGAAGCGATGGTAGAGAACGACCGTTCGTGGCCTTTACATGCGAGAGTTAAGAGGTCAGTTGTGTAGTTGACGCGTTCTATAAAATTCATAGACTGAAATCGTGCTTCGTCCATATCAAGATTTTGCGTCATTTGCGTGTGAGTGTGTGTGTGAGTGTGTGCGTGAGTGTGTTCAATGGTGTGTATGAGTGTGTGTATGAGTGTGTGTATGAGTGTGTTTGGCGCTGGATATAAGTTTTTCAGGTGTACGGCATTGGTGTGTGTGTGTACTACAGCTATTTTGTACTGTCAACAGCACGAGTCGTATGACAACGGGCGTATGAAAGGATGTAGGCTCCATTGTAACACGCATCAATGTTGCGCATGGGTACCTTTTCAACGCTTTCATCATCGCATAAATACCATGCAAGTTTGTCCTTGCTATCCCTGCACAATGCATTATAGTGCCCGAATCTTGCAGATCCATGGTGACAAATCACCGCGCGAAGCTCGTATATCGCGGGATCGATAACATGCGGAGATGCTGCATTGACAACATTTGAAAAGTCCACCCTCTTTGGCAGAGTGAGCTCGCCAAGCATCTTGCCATGGTAGGAATGCGCTTCAAATCGTTTGATGCAAATAAGCATAGTCTCCGGCGCTCTCCAAATTCGACATACGCGTGTACACACATTGGGTGTGCTTTTGCATGCCTCACATTTCCATGAGGCTCCTTCGATTCGTTCGGACTTGAATAACGATGTGATACAATGGGCAAAATTTGTCGCTTCTTGATGTCCGTTTGATGGGGAAACATCTATGGCAAGTGTCAGGAACACGTCTGAAGACGGATATCGCTTTTGACAATTGCCACATATGGTTTCGTAGATCAGTTGACCGTGCATCATCTCCGCTAATGGACTGTCTGACGCTTGGCCGTGCGCATCGAACCATGCACGCTCCATGAAGGTTGGGAGCGCTACTTTGTCCGAGTCTAAACAGTGCGCTCCTGACAAGGTGTCGGGCACGTGTTTTTGACGCGATGACGTTTCAATGGATAATGTCTCCAGCAATTTGGCAAAAAATTCTTGAGCATCATTTTGCCGCCTTAAAGACATGGTCTCGAATTGAGGTACCTGTTCTAACAACGATACAAGTTTGCGGATGTTGATAGCTGTCGTATTATGATTCTCGCTGTTGTCGTTGGCTGTGATGAAGAGTTCTACAAATATATCCCGGATCCCCAGTGCAATCATTGCATCGGACGAATATCGTTTTGATAGGATAAAGTAGACAAAAGGTGTGCAATGGGCCAGAAGCTGCAGTGTTGCAGCAATGTAACATGTACTTCCAGCGTTAAGGATGCCCCGGCGGCCGCGTCCCGATAGGAATTCCTCCACGCGTTGCATGTTGCGATTCTTGTCGTACAACGCCGTACTGTTGTACATCAATCCGTACTTTCCTTTCTATTGCTGTGTGTGCAAACCTATATATATACCATTGCTCAAGACACTGCATCTGTAGTTTCACACGCGCTCTGTCTATAACTATAACTAAAAGAAGAACACGTCAAGTGAAAATGGTCCAACATACCAGTACCCGCAGAACCAATAGAAAGGAAGATGATGAAGTGCAAAACCTTGTAAACGGCTTTCGTCGATTGTCGAGAGCCCGTGACATGGCGGATGCTGTCATGGCAATCTTGAAATCATGGTGTGCTGTGGACGACGCATCTTTCAACGTCATCACACAGGAATGCATCGATCGACATCCTGACTTTGTCGAGATGATCTCAATGATGGCTTTCAGAGCAGAGGTGTCACACGCTGCAAGGACGCGGACTCCAGTGACAACGCCAGTTTCCAGGCACCCTGTTTGTTGGCAGCAAGATCACCACGACAACTTTGTCTCGATGGTGAAAATTGAGCGCGACCTCATGATACAACGTGGGATGGCAAAAGCCTATCGCGTACGATTGGATGCTGTTGAAGAGGACGTTCGCGAAGTGCACGCCAAAATCATGGCAACGGAGAAGGACTTCATGGAACACGTGGACAAGTTGGCGCTACTTGAGTCGAACTTGGAGGGCCTCGTGACGAGTTGTGAATACATGCAACAACAAACGGACCACATGCGCGTCTGGCGAGATGGCTTGGAAGAGAACACGCGTCGCATGTCGGCGGAATGTGCTCAAATGATGACTGATTTGGACGAGACGTCGGAGCTGCTCCAACGCGTAGAGGGACTGCTTGTCAATTGTTGACAAGAGTAGTAGAGTAGTTTGAAAGTAGAGTAGTTTGAAAGTGCGTCTACTTGTTTTGATATAATGTCAACATGAACGTCAATGCGTCTATGTGATATGATGGAACTATTTGTAGTGGACGTCTTTGATTGTCAGTCGCTATCCGTCATCGGTTCTGCCCTTGAAGCATGTTTCTCAGAGTCGTGTTCGTTTGAAGTGGGTCGATTGATGTCAGAGCCGGTATTTCAAGCACAAATCGTATTTCGAGCTATATGGCGTGCGCTACTCGGGGTTGGAGCAGCGAAAAACGATTTTGCATGGTTTATCATGGCGTATGGACATCCATTGCAAATCAATGATCATACCAATTTAGTCCGTGGTGCAATTACGTTTACATTGCAGAACACAGCGTTGAAGTGTGTACCCATATCCGAAGATCGTGTAAAACGCGCAGTAGATGCTGCAAACAAGGCGCTTGCCAACATGATTGACAAGCGTGACGAGGGTGTGAGATCGGCACTGGTGTTAAAGTGGATTGACAGATTTTGGAGGCGTGGCGTTCATAATCATGACAAAGGCGTTATCACAAAATTGATGAAAATGCAGCCTATGAATGCCTATGCGAACATCATTGAAATGTCATCAACAGATCTAGACAACAATCAAGTTCATACACCCAAAACGTACTACGCGAATACATGGAGACACATTCAGAACGATAAATTGCTTCAAAAGAATGTCATGACGGGTATGTCGTTGACTGGACAGTACATCAACAAAGTGTCTGAACTTTGGAGTATCAACGAGGCCGTACGTCATGTGTTTACTCGCGACACTCACTTCATGCGTACGACGCATAACAAAATGATGATTCTGGTCCGAGACTTGGAGATCATGCACCAGTATGATGGCATTATTGCACAGGACATAATAGAGATCGATCCAAAAAACAGCATGATGATGGTTGGAAATGATGCATATTATGCGGTTTCGAACATGGGCACGATGGCATTTCGTTTGACTCTATGTATTGGAGGTAACGATTATAACGATTATAACGATGATAACGATGATAACGATGGTAACGATGATGATGGAGATGATTTTTGGGACGGGAACGTCATTACCATGAGAACAACAACTGGAACCATGAATATACCATCACATATTGCAAATAACCGACGAAATAGTGTGTGTATCACGGAACAATGGACAAACATGCCTTTTGTTATTGGGGGATCATTGATACTTCCAAGGTACGTTGACAATGATGTAGAGCCACCATGGTTGCCCATGTTGCGCCGTAGAATTATGCAAAAGCAATGCGAATCATCGTGTCAAGATGGCGAATTACTGTTCTACGAATTTCTTGCTCGGTATGCCGTCAGTAAGCTTTTACCAAATGAGCGATTCAACGTTGCTCGCCGGAGCGACAAGGCGATTGTGGTGGTAGACTCGCGTGAAAATGTATTGACAGCGCTGTCTGCATTGATCGCATTGGCTAATGTCCAAGCGTCTACTACGTGGTCCATGTATGTGTTTTGCACTCCGGAAGCGGTTGAGTTTTACAAACGGATGATGCATGTGTCGCTCGTGGATGTTGATGCAATCAACTTTGTATGTCTCCCTTTGATGAAGCCCATGCTAGGCACGTTTGATCGTGATGCGTATAATGCAATGCTCAAGAGCCATGAATTTTGGAGCGCTATTGATGCCAAAGAGGTGTTGACGGTTCAAGACGATGGATTCTTGTTGCGCAAGGGTGTCGAAGAGCGCTTCATGGACAAGTATGATTACGTGGGGGCTCCATGGCGCGCATGTTCAGAGAATGACGATCTCTTAAAACTAGCAAACACCGAATTGGTGGGCAACGGCGGCGTATCGTTGCGCAACGTGACGGCGATGTTGGATGTATGCCAACAAGATCCCGAAGGGCATCGCGCACGATCTCTATTCTTTGGCGATACTCAACCCATTCCAGAAGATGTTTACTTTGCAGGCGGTGTTAGAAATCGTCGTTTGTGTCCTAGGAGTGAAGCACTCGAATTCTCTGTCGAGCAAGTTGAGTGCCTAAGCTCCCTTTGCGTGCATCGTTTCTGGATGTACAACTCTGTCCAGTATGTGTATCAGCATTGTGCCACCATTCTCAACAATCAGGCTTGATTGATTGAATTGTTGACCTGAATCATTTTTTTGGTTCCAAACGACGGATGCACATGATGAAATGAGGTATGCAACCGCGATCGTCGACCTACATGCAAAAACCACTAGCGGCGGCCGCATGGTGGGCCTCATGGAGACCGTCAAGTTTGATGTCGGCTCTTGTTACGGCGATGGCCGACGCGGAGGCCAAGGTCGCGCGTTTCGTGTCATTACGCGCCTCTGAGGCCGGCATCAACCGCCTTCGCAAGATGATGGCCAAGGGCTACGCTGTGCGCACAGACACGCTCGTGCTCGATGTGAAGCCTGGTGAAGACTGTGTAGTGTGCATGCAGGCTCAAGACCAGCAGGTGCGTATGCCATGCTGCAACGCGCACCTGTGCGGGACTTGCATGCACAACGTTACACTCCGTCCAGCCAAATTTGATACAGGTCGACGTATGCATATAAAGACGGGTCAATTGCATATATAAAGACTAACCAATTGTAAAACCAAGTTGTAAGCCAAGTTGATACCATAACATCGTCATGATTAGAAAAAAAGAGAGATGGAGGATGCTCAATCAACAAACAACATTTGTTCAAGGATAAAGAGAGACTACAAGATGTGAAGACCATCGCTTGCACAGGTGTCCGGCCAGTGGTGTAGCGTCGAGGCGTCTTTAGCTGTCGATTGGATGCTTAGATCTACGACTACAATCCTCAGCATTCATGACAATGCATCTTGTCGTAGGGCGTTGCAAGGATGCAGCTTTGACGCACCATATGGCATCTTTTGCGGCCTAAAAACCGCGAAAGGATGGAGCATTTATCACCTTTGAACAAATTGCAAGCGTTGCGTCGATCAACTTTTATTGTCTAGAACCGGTACGCTAGCGTTTAGGATGACCTAGCGCGGGTTAAGTCTAGACAAAGGGCGAAGGGACAAACGCCGAGGAAGCGGAGCGCGTTTTGTCGTGCCGGACACTCCCCAACTCCGGTTTACACTAAGCCTACACCTTTGTGGTCGCTAAGGGGGTCCATCCTTTTGCGTTTTGCACGTTCAAGGGTGTTCCAAAATTGTGTGACCCGAGTGTATAAGCCCCGTAATCTCGGATACGATGGACGCGTACGATGCATTTATGCTCCAGAAGACCAAGGGCAAGTGCCCATTCTGCCGCGCCGCGTGGACCGTCGATGGAAACAACGGCCCGCTGCTGAACTCGACGGACAAGGCGTTCGTGTGCATGCTCTCCAAGTCATCGTAGTTGACGAGTGTTACGTTTTTTTTGAAGCCCGTCTCCAGATCTCAAGAGCTCTGTTTGAAGCTTCTTGTACATCGAGAATAGGGGGTGGATATGTGAGGTGTTTATATTGTGACCGCACTCGATCATCATTCCATCGATGCAAATCACGCGGTGTAATATCGTGTAACTCTGATTTCAGGTGCATTTTAATGTACACAGCGTCCTTGTCGTATTTAGCGGATTGACGAAATGGATTAAGCGGACGACGAAACGATGGAGGAGAGTCAATGCCGACACCAGCAGCCCATTGCCATCCTGCGGTATTGTTTATAGGATCGGCATCGCACAGCTTGGTGTAGAAAAATTGCGCACATGTACGCCAGTCAAACAGTAGATAACGCGTTGCAAACGATGCTACGACCATACGCGCTCTGTTGTGCATGAATCCCGTGTTCAAGAGCTCGTGGATTCCCGCATCGACGAGTGGAAAGCCGGAACGCCCCTGTGTCCAAGCCTCCCACGCATTGGGATCGTCCTTAGGCTGACGCCATGGTATTTTGGCATCAATGTCTTTGTGAAAGGGTCGAAACGGGCGTCTCATGAGAGCCATGTCATTCGTGACAAAAGCTTTGCGGTAAAACTCGCGAAAAGCAAGTTGTCTTTGCAGTGAATCGCATCCGGCAGCTGCAGCATATGCCTCGCGGATACTCACGGTTCCAAAACGTAGATGCGGCGACAATCGTGTGGTATTGTTGGACATCACGTCGCGTGTTTTGGTGTACATATCGAGCATACCTCGAGCGCGGTTCAATGCTTTTAGTCCGTTTGCACGGCCACCGCGCTCTGCCGGCGCGTGTAATGGCTCATATAGCTTTGCTAAAACAGCTTGATCGTTGATGACAGTCACATTCGATTTACCGCTACGTAATGATGGTAACGTTGTCAGTTTACTCAAATTGGTTCTGTTGTTAACTTTGTGACTGATAGATGACACAAAGGGCATAAGACGTGCATAGAATTGGGAAAAGTTTGTGTATGGTCTATGAACGTCCGCCTTATCGTCATGATACAATGCATCGTTTAAACCCACAATGTATGCGTCATTTGGAACACTGATGTATGTTACTTGACGTCGTTTGTTGTGAAACGAGGATGATGAACATACATTGGCAATCTCATCATCACGCGCTTTGGCGTATGGAGACTCGTCGGAGTTGAATATGATGTGCGTTATACTGTCAACGTCGGTGAGGATTTGCTTGACGACTCGTGCCGTTGATTCGCCACGCAAGAGTGTCAGGTGTTGTCGATGCCCACCCTTGTTGACTTTTCGCATGATTTCCGCGTCCAAGCTTGAGAGGGATTCGCACATGAACTGCACGGCAGCATCTGAAAAATATGCATTGTTTTGACGTTGTATTTGATCATTGGGAAAGATGAACACTGGGTACACTATGTCGCATGTTGTACATGCAATATCGAGGGCTGTGTTGTCGACGAGCCGCAAGTCACGATGAAAGATGAACAGGGCCGTGGACAATGACATTGTTTACAGGTCTTTTTTTTGAATGCATGTAATTGTTGTGCGCAAAACAGGAGTTGCAACACATGGTATGAGCATTTTTATCAAACTATAAAATACAACAACAACTGTCTCGTATTACCATCGACATTGAATCTTATCACTCACAAATGACGGTTGATTTTTGGGTGCTCCTTGTGGTGCTTGTATTGATGTTCATTGGATCATTTGTAATGGGACTGATTGCATCGCCGGCATGGGCGTTGATTAGTGCCGTGCCAACGCTTCTCGTCTATGCATGGTTCTTGTGGAACCAGTATTGCTTGCGTGCGGGCAACTGCACGGTGCTTGCATGGTTGAATGTGGTGTTTATCACCTTGGGCTTTTTGTCGACGTTGGTGATCCTTGCAGTGACGTTGCACTATCACAGGAAGGATGCTAAGAAAAAGGAGGAAAAAGAAGCAGATAAAGATGATGAAAAGGAAAAATTCTTTCCCGTGGGAGTCCCTCATGAGATGATGTTTAAGCGGTCATGATGACATGCGCGGCAAAACCAGCATAAAGATAATGTGATCGTCATATCACTGGTGGCACAGTCCTCGTAATGTGTGTGGTGATTGTCGAGTGATTTTACTCTGAAAGCAGTAATTGCATCAACACATTAAATGATTGGTGGACTTTATAATGTGGACAGTGAGATATGGGGACTCTTAAAAGCGTTCGATCATCAACAACAAGACGATAAAGATGAAGATGCCTTGGGAATTGACGATCATCATGCACAACAAATACTCAAGTCACAACAGAAGCAGCAGCAACAACAAAATCATCATCAACATCAAGATTTAGCATGCCCTCATTGCAAATCCGATGACATATTGTTGGTGGATGGCAATTATACCTGCAAGAAATGCTACACGTTGGTTTGCAGGTTTATTGACAGCGCTGCGGAATGGCGTTATTGTGGCTCGGACGATGCGATTGCCAGAGGGGCCGTTGATATGACGCGATGTGCACCTCCTGCAACGGAGTTCATGGCGTCCATGGGGTCATTGTTAGGATTTTCAGGATCTGGAGGAAGAGAAGCGCAAGGAGCGATGCGCATCGTGCAAAAATTCCAGTTGTGGAATTCGATGACTCACAAGGAGCGAATGTTGCATGGCGTCTTTGAACAGTTCAACATCAATGCTGGCAGCAACGGCGTATCTCCGTGCATCATCGAGGAGGCCAAGCACCTGTACAAAAGAGTGACTGACGCGAAGCTTATGCGCGGCTTGAATCGGCAATCGCTGATCGCTTCCAGTATTTACATGGCATGCAAATCCAACGGTGTTCCGCGCAGCGTGCAAGAGATTGCCAGCATGTTCAACATTGCGCCGACAGTGATGACACGTGGTTACAAACGCTTTCAAACGGTTCTTGCGACAGTCAATGGAATGTCCACGTCGAGCTCGCCGGATGATTTTGTGGCGCGCTTTTGCAGCAAATTGACACATGATGTGGGTGTGCGTGAGCTATGCAAATTTATCGTGAAGCGTGTTGATGAAACTGGACTCGTCAGGGAAATCACGCCGCCGTCCATCGTGGCGGGTGCGTTACAACTGTGCAACAACATCCTCGCGCTTGGTATATCTCGCAATGAAATCTCCGAAGCGTGTCACTTATCGCCGGTTACATTGGCCAAGAGTTACAAAAAAATTGCTGATGTCAAGGAGCATTTATTGCCAAGTGATGTACAAGAGTTTATCAAGGCTTATCACTGCAGCAGTCAGAACGCTTTTCAATAAACTTTTTTGACGTTTCCGTTCTGATACTTGTAAAACCGCAAGAGTGAGTTGACAAATGTATCCATATCATTTCTGTCGTTGAACGCAAGTGGGAACCGCTCCATATTGTGCAGGTCTACATTTTTGCACCCGCCTGCCTTGAAGGTTCCAAATCGCAGTTGCGTGGGTGGACGATGAAAATAATATGCGAGGCGTGCAAGATTCTTGTCCGCCGTTACAATGGTCACGCGCTCGTGTGCTTGCTTGCGATCTACCAACATCAAGTACTGCGAGATGAGTGCGTGATCCGCCGCATCCTTGTCGGACGAGTGTGCGACGTCTACTAAAGGCATAATGGCGTTGAAGCCGTGCTCAATCAAGAACTTGCTCGTGTGTACATTGCAATACATGTTGTACCTGTACTTTGACATTGGGAGTGTCGCAAACAAGGCCGTCAACCGCGATGCGAGGCATGCTTTATTGTACACGTTGTCGTAATATGCAATGTTGTCAAGATCCACAAGGACGGTCAAAGTAGTCTTCTTTTGTTGTTGTTGTTGTGGTTGTGATGGCATCATCATCATCATCATCTTGCGTCTGTCATGTTGGTATGGCTTGACCACAGCATGTGAACGAGGTTTCAGCAACGATGTGTTGTGTACAGGCAACATTCTCTGTCTTTGTGGGTGATGCTCTTTTTTCTGCCACGGTTGTTAGTGATATGATGATGTATATATCTTTTTATGGTCTTTATATCACATATACACATCAATCAATCAATCATAATGCATGCATTGATAGTGTGGACATTGTTGATGGCATTGTTTTTAGCGGTGTACATCTTGCTGCGGAACACCGTTATTCGTAGTGGTGGTGGATACCATCGATCGAGTGGAGACCGTCGACGCGATGTGCTCAAGTTTTACAGTGATGATACACACACGTGATACACATGTGGTGGACGACGGACTCATAAGTCTATGGCCATGAGACGCAGTCGCGGATGATCGGACGTGGAACGCGTGAAGCATGTATAGAACCCATGATTGATCAGGTATGCTTGCTCCATCCAATAGTCAGTGGCCCAAATAAATAGTTTTTTCGTGTGCATCGTGTTGCGGACGTAATTGATGGCATGTTTGATCAGCATTGTTGAGACACCGGTCGATCGGTAAAGTGGTGATATGTCAAGACGCGTGATACACATGCTATCTGTCGCATGTCCATAAATTCCCATTTTTGAAGAGCGTGACGCATCTACACACACACTGCCAATATACGTTGAGGATGATTGACAAAAGGCAACAAAAGCGATGGGTTTATTTTTTGCGGCAAAGATGGATCCGCAACAATAGGATGAACATGATGAGGATAGTGATGGTGATGATGGTGAATGAGTCACAGCTTGGCGCGGAGATGAGCTCATGGTATAACGATACAATTCGCGAAGTTGGATCATTGTCATTGAGTCTTCTTTATCGACGAATGAGTTGATGATTATCTTGTTGATGATGTCATCTGGATAATCGACGAGTTTGATTGCACGATATAACGAACATATGATGATGTCATGTTCAGGAAACGATGGTGACGGTTCCATGTCTTATAATGACGTTCATAAGTGCGTTTGAGGTGTGCCACCAGATAGCAATCAAGATGAGGTTGGATTGAATTGACATGTGCAACGGCTCTTTATGCAGTCTCTATGTGCAAGGGGATAATGAAGATATACAAGTGTGCGTTTGATGTGTCATTTATGCAGTTTGTGGTGTTTTTTTGAAGATCGATGGAGAATTACAGTTGATTTTTTTTCTTCATTAATGTTATCAACGCGCTGTTTGACAGATTCTTTGTTCTCCCACACAACCTTTCCCTTTACCCCTTTTTACCAACAACTTAATCATCAGAAAAAATGGGTGGCGGTCTTATGCAACTCGTCGCTTACGGTGCTTAGATATCCTGGGCATCAACAGTGGGCTGCCTGACGTGTGTTCCATGCTAATCACGACGTCTTGGGATAAACAGTGTAAGAGCATGGAAGGTTTAAAGGTGTTGTTTAATTGACCGGACCACCTACGAGCCTTGATATAACCCGCTAGTAATGCGTCGACATCACTGCGCCGAGGATGTCATAAAAGTGCTCCATAAAGACTGTTGGTGTGTTTGTGTTGGGGCACATCGACAGGGAGACACAGACACGGTGAGACAGACGATCATTGCAAGATCTTCAAATTGCGGGGACGCTTCCTTAGAGCCCGCGTTACCTCTTGTCTTTGGTGCGGCGACGCATGGCAATACCGGGGTTAATGGCCTACGGCATGGTAACAACGCGTGGGATTGGACAATCCGCAGCCAAGTTTCTCGCTTCTTATACATATCTCGTCTCGTGTGACTGAAAAGTCATAATGACGAATTGCGCTTATGGAAGATGAGAAAAAGGTTCAACGAGTAGACGGAGATCGGGGGCTGACGACATGCTAGCCACATGGAAGCCCCTTAAGGTGTACTCTGGCCCCTTCCGAAAGGTCGTGGGAAAATCGAAAGGTTTCCATATATATAGACGCGACCACTCAGACTTAGAAAAGAGCTCGGCGAGACTCGCAGACCCTCCCTGCGCTCGTGTGCTCTTAACTCTGGGTCGCGGCCTTTCACAAAAATGACACTTTGCGCAAGTTAATGACTTCGCAGGACATCTACCTGTCCGGCAACCCCCAGATCACTTTCTTCAAAGTGGTCTACCGTCGTCATACCAACTTCGCCATGGAGTCAATCGAGCAGACCTTAGCACTATAATAGGGTCGAAAAGCATCCTGCCTCATGTATGTGGATATCATGAGGGAAAGTCAGTTGTCGGTCCACTGGTTCAGGTATGATGAACCAAGCGCAGATGCTAGTGAACGAGAAAAGCACATAAAGACAAGGTGCTATACTCAGTTTGCAACGTACCTGGATCAAGGAAACCCCTAATCAAGCATGCTTTCAGACGATGCAGAAACACGGTGTTGCAATAAGTGTCATCAAGTTCAACACATATCATGCTTCTTTGTTTATCAGAAAAAGAATGGTCCATATCGACGCTTAGACTGCAAGACATGTCACAACAAAAAGCGTATGGAACGACACAATGAGGACCCACAACGTAAAAAGGAGATGGATCGCTTGTACCAACAAACAAGTGAAAGAAACAAAGCATATCGCGTCGAGTACCAAAAGTCCGAAAAACACAAGACATCCCAAAGAGAGTACATGAAACGACGGTTACGAGACGATATCGGCTTCAAAATGGCCGGAGCATACAGAAAGAGATTACGTAATGCGTTGCGACGATGCATGGGGCAAAAACATATGCCTTCTATGCAATTGATAGGATGCAGTATGGATCATTTCATGGACTGGCTTCAGTACAATTTTGATCAACACATGTCGTTTGATAACTACGGATTATACTGGGACATTGATCACGTGTTGCCGTGCAGTAGCTTTGACCTCACCATCTCTTCTGACGTAGAAAAGTGTTTTCATTGGTCTAATCTAGCGCCTTTGGAGCATATTGAAAACATTAAAAAAAGCAACAAGATTGATATGGACTTGGTGACACACTACAAAAATCGTGCTGCAATGTTTGAATTAGAAAAACAGCTTGGACAGATGGATATATCGGCATCTGGAGCATCTAGTACCAAGTCGGAGGGGAAACCCTTCGATGGCTCAGATAAACTGACTGAGGTATGGTAACAAGCTAGATGATGTAACAATGGGCAATCTTGAGTCGAGTTCCTACGTGCCATTATGGGAAGGCATATGGAGCCGATGCAACGACTGGTAAGGTACGGCTTCTAGGTCATTACCCAATGACTGATGATGAGGTCAAGGGACAGTCTGTCTCATGGTGAAAGCCATGAGGTTCAACGTCAACGGTGCTGCCGACTTCGGCAAGAAGGTGACGTGCACTATTTCACGCAACGGTGACCTTGTTCACCGCGTGTACCTGCGTGTGGAGCTGCCTGACGTCAAGGTCAAGCCCTCTGCATGCTTCCGCTGGCTCAACTGGGTTGGCCACATCCTGATCAAGTCCGTGGAGGTCGAGATCGGTGGCCAGAGGATTAAACTTGTCAGTCCTGAAAAGTATCATGCTCTCGCGGTCATATGCGCAGCCGCAGAGGAAAAACATTTAGTAGTGCGCGCCCGAAGAACGCCGACAACACGACCCAGACGGCGGGAGGGAAAAGCTACAGGTACTAGTGGGTGCGTTTCTTACAAACGTATCTGCAACGTCTTCAAATTGTTCGGGAAAGCCGTGAGAGCCGTATGGTACCAAGCTGTGATCGAAAGGTCGTGGTGGCCAAGAGTAGAACTTGGGTATGGTAACAATCCATCGGATTTGGTAACCCGCAGCCAAGCTCCTGTAGGTTTTGTCACATGATGACAAAATTATGGAGAAGGTTCAACGACTAGACGGAGACGGGTTATGGTCAATAAAGATCATAGCTCAAGGTATAGTCTAATTCTTGTGGAAACACGAGATGAAAAGTGTGTGACAAGCACTATGGCGACTGGATGCACATCTGGAACGAGCTGACCCAGACCGCTGGTCATCAGCTCGGCTACGCCAACATGGTCGGCAACATCCCCGGCCTTGTGAACCCTAATGAGAACGCTTCTAACAGCGTCGACAAGACCGTTGCTGGCGAGATCCTTTACATCCCCCTGGAGTTCTGGTTCTGCCGCAACCCCGGTCTTGCGCTACCCCTCATCGCCTATATTGTTGGGCAGAAAAGTGCTCTTCCATCCCCAGTTACACGTGCACAAGGATGGGAAAACAAGTTAGTGGCGCACATCCATTCTCGTTCGATAGAATGGAAGACCACAAGCACTAGTACTCGCATGTACAACCCAAAGTACATGCAGTGCAACAAGACCAAATTGCTGGAAACCCTTAAGAGCCGAAGCATAAAGGGACATAAGAGTTTGATGAAAAACAATGATATCGACACACACAACATGAAACAATGCAGCAAGTGTAAAGAGATTCGTGCTTTGGAATGTTTTGGAAAGTTGGCGTCCACAAAGGACGGGCTTCGATATGACTGCAAAGTCTGCAGAGCCTTGTACAACAAACAAAACAAGACCGCCAAAGTCGAATACAATCGACAATACTATGCCGCAAACAAGGAAGCCGTGCTCAAAGCAAACGCGGAGTATCGAGAGACGCATCGTGACGAGATAAATCGTCAACGAAGCGAGTATCGAAGCCGCGACGCCATAAAAGCGCATGTGCGACAAAAAAATCGAGAGTATCTACCTGTCAAGAAGCAAGCAATCAAAGCTCGGCGTGCCTCGGACAAGAACTTTCAACTCGCAGAGATTTTGCGCAGCAAAGTCCACAAAATGATCAAAGGTCACGAGACTTCGTACATGACCCTGATTGGATGTGAAGTGGATGTGCTCAAGTCTTGGTTGGAGTTTCAGTTCGAGGATGGTATGACCTGGGATAACCTTGGGTCACACTGGCAAATTGATCACATTCTGCCGATTGCTGCTTTCGACTTTACCAAGGATCAAGACAAGCGGGTATGCTTCTCGTGGACAAACCTTCAGCCACTAACGTCAGTGGAGAATAGGAAGAAGTCCGACACTCTCATGCTGCATTACTACTACAATTCGATCGTGTCGATTCATAGATTCATTCAACTACATAAGTCTAACTTTATTGGGTACCAAAGCATACGCGAAAGCCTATGCTGGCTGAGAGAGAAACTCAGGTATGGTGAAAATCCCACGGATACTACAATAGGCAATCAGCAGCCAAGCTCCTACAGCCGTTATGATAAGGCCATGGAGAAGGTTCAGAGACTGGACGGTTTTGGGTCTGAGAGGTCTTATCAACCTCCGTGAAGGCTTAAGGTACAGTGCCACTCCCGAAGATTCCGACAGGAACCTGAGAAATACACCGAAAGGTGGGGTATCAAGGTGCAATATCATGAGGTCAAGATCTCGCTGGAGCTGCGTGAGGTCAAGGACTGTTACTGGGCGGGTGTTGCGGATGGCGACGCGCCGGGCGGCTGGGCCACGGACCTGAGCAAGGCCGAGGTCGGTTCGCTGAAGGCCGCGTCGCTGTACGTTGATTATATTTATCTCGACACAGACGAGAGGCGCCGTTTTGCTCAGGTCTCGCACGAGTACCTGATCGAGCAGCTGCAGTTCACTGGCGACGAGTCAACGAGCAACACCAACAACAAGATCAAGCTGTCGCTGAACCACCCGGTTCGCGAGCTTGTGTGGGTCGTGCAGCCCGACGACAACGTGTCGGATGCCGCTCCCTTTGGCAAGCAGTGGTTCAACTACACCGACGACTACGACCTGTCGTACGTGTCGGCGTACTCGACCGCTTCCGCCGATGTGGTGACCGCGTCGGACAACGCCGCTGGTCTGCCCGGCATTGCCGCCGGTGGTGCCAACGCCGTGTTCGTGCCCACCTCGTTCGAGGGCGGCGCCAACCCCGTGCTGCGCGCAAAGCTGCAGCTCAACGGCCACGACCGCTTCTCCGAGCGCGATGGTCGCTACTTCAACCTGGTGCAGCCCTACCAGCACCACGAGAACGTGCCGTCCAAGGGCATCAACGTGTACTCCTTCGCGCTCAAGCCCGAGGAGCACCAGCCCAGCGGCACCTGCAACATGTCGCGCATTGACAACGCGACACTCAACCTCACGCTCACGCGTGGCTCCGTTGAGAAGACCGTCAACAGCAGCACCCAGAGCCGCACCGTCAAGGTGAGGGTGTATGGTGTCAACTTCAACGTTTTGCGTATTATGTCAGGTAGAAGCCCCTTTCATGCCTGCAAAAGCTACACGCAACATAACTCCTGGCATCGTTATGTTGGAAAATCGTTTGGGTATCCAGGGCATCTTGTCGCTCAAAGACGATGCATACCAGTAGCTAGTGGTCTGTACAGACCGCAAGATACCTTGTTGTTCGGGAAACCCCTTAGAGCTTTGTCTACCAACGTCTGTCTCGAAAGAGCAGACCGGCCAAGAATAATGAACTTGGGTATGGTAACAATGACAAAGATTGGGCAACCCGCATGCTTATCACCTAAACTCGCTAATCGACAAGAGCATGGTGAGGCGTCAGAGACTGAACGGGTGTCGGTCGTCAACGCAAGTCTAGTCCGCTTGCGACGGCTTAAGATACAGTCCGGCCCTGTGGGAAACCACACGGGACCCTCCGATGGGAGGCTTAAACTTATACAAGTATGCTGAGCCGAAAAACAGCCGGCCACAGGGATTCGGATACAAAACCTGTGGGAAACTCCGTTGCACGTCCGATGGTTCCGCGCACCCACGCGGTCGTGTTGCTGCACAAAGTCATAGCAAAAAATCAAAAAAAAATCAGCAGCACAGCCAACGTCAGCTGTTAGTATTCGTTCAATCAACTGAAAACACGAATGCAACACGTCCAAATTGCGGGAAGTCCCTGAGAGCCTGGTGGTACCAAGCTACGGTCGAAAGATCGTGGTGGCGGACAAGTGAAGTCCGGTATGGTAAAAATCCACAGGATTGGGTAATCCGCAGCCAAGCTCCTACAGCCGTTATGATGAGGCCATGGAGAAGGTTCAGAGGCCATATGGAGGTGGGTCTGAGAGGTCTATTCAACCTCAGTGACGGCTTAAGATATGGTCCAGCCCCCTGGGAAACCTTGGGGAACACGCTGGGCATACAGCAACTAGACGGTTTGCAACATTATCATCATTTGCAGCGTACGTCTTATAACAATAAAAATGATATAGTCGGGTCTGGGTTACATTTCCATATTTTTTGTGGGATTTCACGATCCCATTGCATGAATTGTTGTCAACTTCATGCATGGATTCTGCGCAAGCTCCCAATGACATTGTAAGCATTCTCCACGGATTGTATTTGAGCACGGTATGTGTCCGGCTCAATAAATGTCCATCGATCACGTTGTCGGTGCAGCGCCTTTACGTTGTAACGCTGCGGGACGCGCATTCCACAAGCGTTCGGTACACATGTGCTGAGAGAGAGTGTGTGTCTACTCTACATAAATGTCAGCCTCACACGCACACACACAAACACGCAGTATGGATCTCAGTTACCTCGATGAAGTCAAGTTGACATCCATGCATAAAGAACAAGCGTGTATGTAAATATAAGTATGATCATGATGGATGAAAGTTACGTTGCAGGATTTTGTGATGGAGACGGAAGCATTTGCATTGGAAAATGCCGTGATGGTTTTCAGTTTAAAGTGGAGTTTACACAATGCTCAAGTGCTTTCCTCAAAAAGATGAATGCAACTCTTGGCAGCGTGGGAAAGATGTATGAAGATGCTCGGCACGACAAATACACGAAAGAGACAGCAACACAATTACGTCTATGCGGACTCGCCACCATCCCTTTGTTGCATGTTATGTCATGTCATGCTATCATCAAGGCTCCACAGGCATGTCTCGGCATGCGGTACTTAGAATTGGCAAGGCAGCCTGGTCTATACGAAGTACGTGAAGAAATGTGGCATCAGATGAAGGCCATGAACAAGGACAAATCATCATATGACAAAGACTACTCGCGTATCAATGCTGCATACATTGCCGGGCTTTTCGATGCAGAAGGCAACGTGTATTTATCTGCAAATGGCAAAAAATACTACGTCAAAATAACCCAAAAATGCGATGCGATGCTCATCAAGCGTATTCAAGCCTTTTTGGGGTTTGGACACATATCTGCGAGCGAACCATACCGACTGCGTTTTCATAACAAAAATGACATCCATCTATTCTGGGAGTATACAAGACCGTACTTGAATACTAAAAAGGGCGCGTTGCAGGCCTTGGTGGTGCATTTGGGGACCAATTGATGATCATTTAATCTCTCGCCGACGTCCAAAAAGATATGCGAATGGCGCGCGCCACCATGAAGCACGCACTCGCCTCCGGCGACGTGGTCAAGGGTTTCGTGTCGAGTGCATGCATCAAGTAATCGGGAACTTTTTGAGGTAATCCGCATAGCACTGAAACCACTTGTATCCACCTGCACAATAGCCGGTCTTGCAAGCACGGGATATGTTCGTCTTTGTCACCCCCGTAGCAGAGAGTGCATCGGGGTAGCTATCGTAGACGGAGACGATCGTTCCTTTATCGTCGGTCTGAATCACCTTGAAGAAGTTTGACAGTAGATCGCCGCTTGCTTTTGACTCTTCATAGCTTTGCATGTCGCTAAACCATCTGTAGCCATGACTTGTAGCACCGTTGTACATGGAATTGTGAATGCAGCCACGACTGATTGACGTCATTGCCTCAGCGTCGGCTAGACTCTTAAACTTATTGACGATGTCACCTTTGTAGTCGACTTGGATGGTCTCTTGATGATTGGTCTTTTTCAACAGACCTTTGGCATAGGCATGTTTAATGTTCTCAGACTGTGTAATGACTTCCAAGTTGTCGACGTGGTTGTTGCTCTTGTTCCCGTCTTTGTGGTTGACGACCATAACGGAAGACGCATCTAATCCGAGGAACGCTTCTGCTACAAGGCGATGGACATAGGATGTGCTGTTGTTTGGGCTGTTTGTGACAAAGCAATAGCCACGACCATCAATTGACAACTTCCGCAGTCCTTGCACCCCCTTGATACGTCCATAATTTGACACTTGTAATGATGTACCGATACATGCAGCCCACTGCTCGTCCTCTGGTGTAGAGTCTGGGTGTTTGTAATCTTGTTCGTACTTGATGGGTCCTTTAATACTACGAGCGTGTGTGGATTGCTCGCTGTGTGATGCCCACTCTAGGTTGTCGACGTGATTGTTGTGACGCACTTTGTCCTTGTGATTGACCGTGCGCTTGCCGTCCGGATTGGGCAGGAACGTCATCGCCACAAGGCGATGCACTGAGCGATTGATGGTCTTTGCGTTTGCAGTTCTGCCATTCTCACGAAGTGTCACGTACATGTAGCCATCGCCTTTCGGCACGATGGCGATGGGTCTGCCGGACTTGGCGTTTCTGACCTTGCCATCCGTTGACACCTCATACGCTGGCAGATGAGGGATCACTTTCCATACGGGTGCATTCATTTTATTGATTGATGGTAGACGCTATTAACTAACTGTATAGCTATCCCTTTAAGTATGTATCATCGTCCAACGTGAGACGCGAATGGCGCGCGCCACCATGAAACACGCACTCGCCACCGGAGAGGTGGTCAAGGGCTTCGTGTGGCGGTACACGTCGCCCGCTAAAAAAATTGATTTTTGCGCCAATCCAAGGTTGCCTACAGCACCAACACCAGCACAATGTCCGTACAAGAGCGTATGGCCGCCCAAGTCCTCAAGTATGAGGGACACGGGCTAGGCGGTACAGATGGAGGGTGTGCATTCGCAGCAAGGGACATGCTTGACTTTATTATCGACAGCAAACTCGCAAAAGAATGCAAAGGGGCGAGAACCGTCACTGGATACATGGTCTTTTCACATACCAAGCCATTGGTGTTGAAGAGCGGGTACACGCCACCATACCTCATTGTGCCTGAAGGCTCCGTATGCTTTGAGCGTACGCCGCTCCATGGTGTGTGGGCACCCGTCGCAGTAGAATGGTCGCCAGACATGACCGGTCCGCAACACATCGTGTGTGGCATAGAGGCGCCCGATGGCACCCTCATCGTTGTCGACGCAAGCAACCTTCAATTTGACCACATTCCACACCACGAGAAGCACGTTCAGTTTTGGGTGCCTCCTAGCGAGATGCCTTTCAAATGGTAGTAGGGTTTGATATTTTTCCGGTAAACCAACTCAATCTCTTGGCACAACGATCCTTGATCGCGTCCCATCTCTCGCGCCAACCACTTTGCCATACGACAACGATGTAACCGTCCACATCCTGTCTGTCTTCCAAGACTGTCAATTCTGTCGCGTCATGTTGCATGATGGACCAATCAATACACGTGTAGTATATGTAGTTGAGGAACCCATGAAGTACCAAGCCGCGCGCATGGAGGTCTTCACATAGGTCAAAATACCTTTCAAGTCCGGTATACTCGCACTCTCGCCTGCACGAGTTGCTGATGTTTACACCGGGTATAATGAATCTTACATGGGTATCCTCGTTCATGACGCGCTCCATCGAGTCGCACAGCTCGTGATACGATGTGAGTTTTGATACTCTAGGTTTAGCGTCGTGATCATGAATCATTTGTGTCGAGTCTTGTTTCCATGCGAAGAGAGAATCCATGAGCAAGATGTTCACTATCCGGCCGAGCCGATTCTTAGCAGCACGATCCAGCAGTCCATCGACGACGCGCGCCTCCGCGATGCACGATCCTGCCTCTGGGAACACACAAACGATGTGTGGAGAATAAGCCGCATCCCCGCTACATGATGACGACATGACGACATGCATGAAATGGTCGACGATCAATGCAGGATCTGCCTTGAAACACACAAAGTCATATGCGTTTGTGACCATGATCGACTCCATATTTTCCTCCTTCTTCGTTTACACTTCCCTTGAGGTCAACTTCTGCTTTACATGTGGAATTAAACATGGTGGCCGTGGCCGCATGAAACACGCACTCGCCACCGGAGAGGTGGTCAAGGGTTTCGTGTTGAATGCATGCAAACATACATAAGAAGGAAGCGACATAATTAAGAATCACATATACTCACTGCGTTCATTTAACAAAATCAATAATATAGAGATTATCATATTCAATATGCAATCTACAGGGCTCGAGATTCTAGAGGCCTTTGTTTTGAACGGAAAGTCGCACACAATCACAACTATATGGGAAGGCACTAAACCATTATTCAAAGCTAGGGATGTTGCCATACTGCTGGGATTGTACAATGTTCACAGTAGCCTAGAGACGTTCGATGAGGATGAGAAGGCTATCCGTATTACGGAGTATACTCACAGTTCACAGCCCACTGCATTTTTGACCGAAGTTGGGTTGTACCGACTACTCATGCAGTCACGCAAGCCGATTGCGCGAACCTTTCAAAAATGGGTTGTGAGAGTGATTCAGAGCATTCGTGAGACAGGAATGTACAAACTCGAACAGGAATTGGATGCGTCATCGAAGCGCGTGAGTCAACTCCAAGACGATCTGAATGCATCATCTAGGAGGATTGCTGACCTATTGCATATACAAGCACGACTTACGGCAGATGCAGCTGACGCGGCGCGTCACAAGGCCTTACTGGACATGTGTGGCGAAGGTGAGTGTGTTGTCTATATGGGTAAAATTCGACAACAAGATGATGGCAAGGTCCTGGTAAAAATTGGGAGCACACATGATATGTCTCTGCGGTACCCTGATTTGGTCGACACTTTTGGCTCGATGCAGTTGTTTGAAGTGTTCCGTGTGACAATGCACACACAGTTCGAGAATTTCTTGCTGCACCATCGGTACATTGAGCCGCTAAAGTACACTGAGCCCATTCACGATGGGCACCGTTCTCGCGAAGTGTTCTTGATGGATGCACATCAGGTCACACGTGTCGTAAATGTGGCCAAGCGAAACTGCAAAAGATACAATGTCATCATTCCGCCAGAGAATGTAGTCGATATTGACGAGAAACCTGACCCTATTGATGATGCACCAATTGCCAGTGTTGATGCGCCAAGTGATGACAATGATCATGTCGTGTCGGCCCAAGAGCTCCCGCAAAAACCAGAGCCTGTTGTCACTCGAGTGATGATACCATACTATTCCCTCAGTGATGACCGTCGATACACACAGTCCCGCGGCAACAAGATCCAGCGCTACTCACCAGATGGTAAGACTCTCATTAAGACATACCTAGGATGCGCCGAGGCCAGTCGAGACAAAGACCTCCCCGCCCCCGTTGCGAACTTGATCCGTGATGCATCAAAGGCCAAGACACTTTACAAAGGTTTCCGATGGGCCCAATTGGATCGAGCGCTCCCAGACGACACCATGCAAGACATCGGTAAGACGGTCGAGAGTCAAACGACGCGCAAGGGCTTTGTTGCTATGCTGAACTTGGATCAAGATGCGATTGTGCGTGTCTTCATGGACATGAAGGACGCCGCCGACAACCGTCAATTCAAGGGATGTGCTGCTATTAGTGCGGCAATCGCCAAGGGCACACGGTCGGGAGGGCATCATTTCAAGATGTGGCATGATTGTAGCGATTCGCTCAAGGAGGCATACCTACGCGATAACGACTTACCAAAGGAACGGGTGCGTGCCAACGCCGCGCCAATCGAGCAGCTGGACTCAATTACAAAAGAGACAATTAAGGTATACACATCGCTTGCCAACGTCCAACGTGAGATGCGAATGGCGCGCGCCACCATGAAACACGCACTCGCCACCGGAGAGGTTGTAAAGGGTTTCTTGTGGAGGTACACTCCACAGAATATAGACGAGTGAAATCAACATCCGAAAAAATTGAAAACTTCAACACACCTCGGAAGACATACGACAACTCCAAATCTCTCCCAGTTCTCTTTTACCCAACGTGAGCCATGTCGTGTTCATTCGATGTGTACATCGGGAAGGTCTCTAGGTATGACAATGACGTCCAAAGGCATTCCGTCAAGGATCCGTTCATGACTGGCGTCATATATATTGTGACGTTTTCCAGACGTCCAAGCTCGCGCCAAGACAATGGCGACGCGGTTTGGAAAATTGATATCGTTGTGAAGTATGAATGGTTCAAAGATCTGATCAGGCGCAAGAGTAATGCAGACGTCGATGTTCGCTTCGTAGACATTGTAGACTCGTGTGATACGACCGACGTCGCACCAATACAGTCGTCGTATTGTATGACATTCAATGGGCCGTTGCCGAGGCGTGTTTATGACAATAGTCAATGTCGTGCTATTGCAGCCAACTACAACGCATACGTCATTTTGCGAATCACCCGCACTGTGCAGGTAAACGCGCAAGAGGCTTGAGCGATTGGCGAGCTGCTGCGTTCTCGTATTCAACAATGATGACGGTGCCACGTGACTTTTTGCACTGTTTGACGAGCGGATCGAATGGAGACCCGCGCAACTGAAAATACAATATAATAACATCATTCGATGTCGCTTTTTTTAGGAATTTCATGACACAATCATCGCTTCGTACAACATAGAAAGTCATCGTCGACCTTGATTCTATGGGAACGGGAACACGTGTAAAGATGTGATCGCACTGCCCATCATGTGTGCCGAGAATCACGATGGACCTACCACATGCAGCTGCATGCGTGAGCGCGGCGATTAAGTTTGGCTCCTCATCGTCGCGTCGCCGCGGCAAGGACAAGAACACTCGAGGTTCGGAAAGTATAGACCATGTAGGCCTAAGGAAGAATTGTAATTCGGTCACTATGTTTATCATCTGAATGCAAGTCATCTTTTTGTTACGTCATCTCATTTTTGCATGGCACATTGACCGCGGTGGGTTTTGGGATTTATGATGTGTTGGAAATTGCCAAAATTTAAGCCATGGTTTCGGTATACGTGTCAGTCGATACCAATGATGTCATCAATGAAGCTGAGGGTTTGATATTTTTCCGGTAAACCAACACAATCTCTTGGCACAACGATCCTTGATCGCGTCCCATCTCTCGCGCCAACCACTTTGCCATACGACAACGATGTACAATCGGGCCACTCAATTTTGGAACACCCCTTCAACGTAAAAAACGCAAAAGGTGAACCCCCTTAATGACCTCAAAGGTATAGGCTTAGTGTAAACCGGAGTCGGGGAGTGTGTTGACAAGCAAAACAAGCACAACAAACAGAATCCACCAAAAAAATTGAAATTCTGATTTGAAAAGCCCATGTCCACAGACGCCAAATCGGTGGGCTTGCAAACCATCATCACAATATGACCGAAAACACTCGCGCAATCGCTATTCCAACGAATCCCGTCGACAATGAAATGCGTGCAGACCCGAACCCCGATCTGGTGAACGCCCTGTCGATTTGGCAGAATAGCGCCCCGTTCGTTGAGCGCGTCATGGATGCGGTTGCCCCGGTGATGCATGACTTGAAAGTCGTGCCTTGGGATGCGGTGGTGGCGTTTGCCACGCTAATGAAGCACTTGGACGAGTGCGATGCGTCGATGTTGTACCATGGCAAAGTCATATGGAACGCCGCTTCACAGGACGCTGACTTGAGCCGCTACAACAAGCCCTTCATGACGGCCGCCAAGACGCGCCCCGCCGCTGTGGCGTACGGTGAGCGCATGTACCCTAGGAGCGGGTTCACGGTACACAAAATCACGATCGCCACGACCAAGGCGCGCGGCATCGATGTGAATGCATTTAGCCGGAACCCGAATTTCGCGCATGAGGAAGAGATCTTGGTGAAGATGATCGACTTCAAGTTGGAGGCAAATGATGATGATGACAACGAAGATCAGTCCTGGAAGCTAAGGACAGTGATGACGGCTCGATGAAAAAGGTTGCGATGTGCGTCTCGTCACCTCGAATGTCGACTTTCCCGACGTCTACCATGATGGTGCCTTTAGGCTTCTGCCATGAAATTTTTCTCCAGTGATCGTCGTACGAATACCCGAGCCAAGAGTTCCAAATGTATAGGTAGACCTTGGGCTTGTGTGTCCACTTGTATGCCGAGGGTGCGCCAAATCGCCGAAACATGGAACCGTGCTTCCAATACGGAATCGTATAACTGTACCCCATGAAGTCGTTGACCGGCAGAGCCTTGGGTCCGTCGCGTCGCCAAATGAGATACCGGTCTAGCTCTGCTTTCAGTGTCGTATCGACGGGCGGCAGCTTGACGCGCGGCGCCCGCGCCTTGAACCCGACGCGCGTGTCGATGTCGCAGCGCGGCAGGATGTGGGTCCAAAACAGGTCATTTGGCATTCGGCTCCACACGTCTGCATGCAGCGCTCCTGATATGAAAACCATCGAGCACGAATTAACAAAACAAAAAAGTCTGTCTGGAAATGTCGGTCACGGCGATGGTTGCCGAGCTACGAGCTACTGCGCAAGCGCTATTAAACTTGATGAACATTAACTTCAATTTCAATAAAACGTACGGCATCATCCGTCCTCTTTGAAATGAGATCGTGTATGCTGGTGCGCCGGGCAGCGTCTTTGCGCCATCACAGCTCGTGCGGATTATGCTAGTCATCATGCGTCAAATCGTCCAAAAATCGAATAATTATCATTCGTATACTGAATCCTGGCGTCTCTCACAACATGTGGAAGCATCTCACAACTGCGATCGCCACAACATTGGGATGGCTATTGGTACATGTGCGAGTCAGGACACGTCGCAAGAAGGAGCATACATGCCTTCCGACGGACGATGATCAATACGGCATAATACAACAAGACCATCATGAAGATGACAATGACAATGACAACTATGATGATGAAGAAGAAGAAGATGACGAAGAAGATGACGAAGAGGAAGAAGATGATGATTATGAAGATTATGAAGTTGATGAAGACTTGGACCATATTAGCAACGCCGTGGAGGTCACATTCGCGACGCGTGGATCAGCGCAGTTCGACGCCGGAGAATTCTTCAGATCGTTGTCGCAACATGTAGAACGTCATCGAGCCGTGCGCTTGCACGATCTTCCGGGGTTCGTCCGATGGCCCGGGTGCTTGGACCTGAGCTCGCGCATGCCCGGCTTGGCGGTGCTCGCGGTGAGCCATTGTCGCATCAAGAGCCTGTTCTCCGAGGACTTGACGCTGCCGCCGCGCCTCAGACGCTTGTCGCTGACTTACAATTGTTTGGAAGAGTTCGAGGTTTACTTGCCGCGGAGCTTGCGCGACCTGGATATTTCGTTCAATAAGTTGACGCGCCTGCCCGCTTGCCTCGAGAACATCCGCGACTTGGTTCTTCTTCGCACAAACATGAATGCCGCTGGTCAACAACAACATTGCCGTTTGAACGTGCGAAACAACAACTTTTGGTTCAACGAGTATTCTGACATCACGCCGGGGCGCGTGAACCGTGACACGATGGTGGAGCTGACGCGGGCGCATGATTGGGGCTTGATTTGCTCTAGCAAGCTTCAACGCGCCATGAGCACGCTCGGCATGACGATGAACTGGCCCGCAACGACCATACGACACAAGGTCGCGCGCCACAAGACCACGTACGAAGACCCGCAAAACGTGCACAAGAGCAGTGTCCAAGCGAGCGTCATTGATTCCATCACTAGGCTCATGGAAGACGTTGATGAAAACAACAATAAGAAGAAAAACACGTTTGACCCCAATTTTGTGGAGACTCTGGTGAAAAAGATGCGATTGTCGAGGAAAGTCGCTGCAACGTTCCGCATCGATTGCGCGTCCGCCATAGTGCACAGCGGATTGGACGTGACATTCGGCAACTTGTGCGAGCGCTTGCTGAGTTTCGTAAGTTCACAGCCTGCAGCCGACGAAATATTCAACATCATGGGCAAGGAGTACGCGCGCAACTCGAGAGTGTGTTTTACGGGCAAGGTCACGCACCTGCTCGCGTGCCTCAACGGCTTTGTCGACGGATTTGCCGTGGGCATCAACACGAAAGACGAGCTTGCAAATCAATTGATCACCATCCGCAACAAGTGGGCGCGACTGGCGGGTGACGATTTTGCAATGTATGTTGCGGAGGCGCTGCCGGAAGCGATGCAGGTCCTCGAGGACGCATGCGTGCCAGCATCGGAGCAAGAGGCTTGGCTCGATGGTATTTGATTTCAACGTGTACGTCGATGATATCGGGACGGACGAAGACAGCGGCGACGCAATTTTGAACAGCAGCTATGCATTTCGTCCGCTCGAGCCCACAATCACCGATGCGCCGTGCCAAGAATCAAGAGGTGGTTGCGGCGGCCAACATGCAAACATGGGTGACGCAGATACATCGTTGTCATTGGAGTCTGTACTTGAATCTGCAACAGATCCTGGGGACGATGAGTCATTCAAGTATTCATTGGCGGCCGCGAACATCACGGGTGGTAGGCATGATGGAGGCGTCGGAGGCATGTGCACAATTTCTGTATCTGTTTCTTGCTCATGCGGTATGGAAGAAATATTGTTTTTAGCTCCGATGACATGACTCAAACATTCTTTTTGGTCAAGAGCAACATCAGAGTTGGTGGTTGGTGGTTGGTCAACATGCTCGCTTGCAAATTTGTGTTCATCTTCTTCTAAATTTTCTTTTTCATCTTCATCTTCATCTTCATCTTCATCTTCATTTTCATCATCATCTTTTTCTTTTTCATTTTTCTCCTGGACTTGGTTCAGGGTTTTTCGTTCTTTTGCGTGGTCTTTGGGTTTGCGTGCTGTGAGGGCGGCATGAGCGAAAGCAGCGATGAGTACATCCACAAGCTCGCTCTGCGGCGTATCAAAATGCGCAAAGATGACTTGGCCCACTTCAGCGGGGGTCAATACCTCGTGCGGTATTTCGGCTATGCGTGTCAAAGGGAAGCCATCGGGCATGTCGAGGTATGATGCGACCATCTCTGCGATGAGCTCGCGCTTCGCGTAGCCAAAGTTGACATGCACGTCAATGCGTCCGGGGCGAATCAGCGCCGCATCGAGGACCTCGGGATGGTTGGACGTCATGACAACGATGCGCCCAGGGATCTCCATTGTGCCATCCAGAACCGTTAATATTTCGGCGAGGGTCAATTCGTCATGGATGGGTGGCCTAGGCTTATTCGCATCGTCGCTACAGCCGCGTTGCTTCACCACATCACCGATTGCATCGATTTCCTCTAGGACGTAGATGCGTTGGTCGATAGGAATGTAATACGACTGTGTGGAGATCAAGCTGCTGTCGGTATAGGCTTGTAAGTTGGGCGAGTAGAACAGGTTCTTGAGCTGCGAAGCCGTTGTGATATTGGCGAAATTGACATTGACCAAGTGGCGGCGCGTGTAGTTGGCTAACGCTTTGAGAATGGACGTCTTGCCAGAGCCTGGTACGCCGGATAGAAGCAAGCCAATCTGGTACGGGATGCCTTTGGCATCGTACCACTCGCGGTTCTCAATAAAAAAACGCATACGCTTTTCCACCAGGCGCGCCTCCTCGCCAAAGATGTTGGATAGACGTTTGTTCGAGTAGAACGGCGCCATCGTGAACGACAAATGTTTGGGCGCGGCATTGATCATCATGCGCTTTTGGTTGTGCAACATATCTGGCGTAGCACTGCCCGAACTTGCTGCGGATGTGTCGCCGTCCTTTGACTTTTGGTCAAAGTAGTATGTGCGACCTCCGAGCGAATTGTTGAGCTCCTTGACGTGCGCTTGGTGCAAGTCTGACACGTATGCGGCGAGCTCGGTGGCTGCCAAGGTATTCGATATGAGCTTGAGTGATACCTTGGAGATGGCACCCTTGGCGTCCGTGTCCACGCTGCCGAGCCGACAATATATGTCGCGTGTCATTTGGATGGGTTTTTCACGATATGTGATCATGGCTTGGCCGTTGGACAAGAGCTGGAATGCGGGCACGTTGGTGAGCTTGGAGACTTGTGCAAGGACGGCATCTACCATCACGTCAGACGTGGCGGGTCCACACGTCGATGCGTCATACTTGCGCATCATTGCATACTCGTTTTCAGAGTGGCGCGTGTGCAGTTGCACAGACGACTCTGCGAGCGTGGGCGCGTCTATGCGGACTTTGGAGATGACTTGTGTGGCAAAGTAGGATGCGCACAAGCGCTTGGTCGCCTCAAAAGCACGTGGTACGGCTTTGATGACATCGTCGACGATTGAAATGAGGCCCATTTGTAGCACGCGGAACAAAAGCGCCTGCATGGATGACTGGTCGCCGCCTCCAGGGTTTTGCGACATCTGTGACACAAACTGCAACTTGATCAAGTCCTTGACGTCCATGTTGCGTTGTGAATAAGATTTCATTGGAGTTTTTCGGCTGCATATTGACCGCACACGCGTTGAGATTTCAAAAGTTTACATCAACATTTGTATGCAAGTACCAGCAGGTTGCGTGTTTGACGATTCATCAATGTAAAAAATATAACGACAATGACGACTCAAAAGTCATCAGCCAGCAAGAATCACGCATCAAGCTTGGGCCTCTTGGCGTCGGACCTCTTCTTCTTGGCGTTGCACATATCGTCCCTCAGCTTCCTAAAGATGCGCACCATCTCGGGCACCTCAATCTTGGCATTGGGCTTCGCCGCGGTGCGATCCTTGAGCTCCTTGATGAACGCCATGTACAAGTCTGAGATCGGCAGATCCTCATCATCATTATCAGCATTCACGCGAAAGATGGTCTCTGACGTGACACCATCAATGTCTACGTAGTTCTCGTTGTCGTCGTCATTACCATCGGGGTCCTCGCCAAAAGGCCACATATCTCCATTGTTCACGTCAAAACCATTGATGTCCCTATCGTTGAGATTCTCCAAGTCATACGACATCATGATGTCATCGTCATCCATGATCCACTCGAGCTTGTTGAAGAGGTTGACCACGCGCTTAAACTGAAGCTCATCGACACTGAAAATCACATACTCGCGCCGCGTCTTGTTGATAAGGAGCGCCATCGAATGATTGTGTGAAAATCGAGCGGTGGCAGGACTGATGCAATCGAGCGGTGGCAGGACTGATGCAATCGAGAGGTGGTAGGACTGATGCTAAAAGCGTGTATACAAATTATAATTTCAATTTTTTTTAAATTGAATTGTAAACTTCACATTGGATGATCCCGTGGAACAACACGGAACGGAATAGAGAAGCGCATGAGATGTGCCTGATGGTATGCGATGGACGCGTACAATGCGCGGTTGGGAATCAATTAAGAGGCTGTCAATGGCATGTGAGAGAAGGGATCCTCTTCTCTCGTGCACAACGCTGACTCGATCGCTGACCGCTCGTATGTGTCGCCATATGGCGTCACGACTGGATCGATCATGAGCTGATACGTTATCGGACACAGGTAATGCTCTGGATACAATCGAGGTCGGGTCATAATGGGACAGTGATCTCCTGAGGAGATATATCCTGCAATGCAACGCGGCCTGTCATTTTGTATTTCCTCACTAAAGAGGGCCGAGCGGATAGCAAGCGCTGGTCTAGGGGTGCAACACACGCAATAAACCATTCAAGAAACCTTGAAAAACGCCTGTCTCGCTCGGTGCATGTAATGATGCATGAAAGTATCAACGCCGCGAAAACGGCCGTTGCAACTCTATCGGTCGCGGTTGGCCGTAAATTTTGGCGAGGAGCACGTTCATGAGATTGCGCGATGCGTTCACGTCTCTGTTCCAAGTCGTTCCGCGGTAGTCTGATTCGAGACTACACGTCCTGCTTTTGCAGTGGAGTGTTCTGTGGATTTTAGAGGCGTGAAGACGCGGCGTTTTCGTCTTGCGGTCTGTCACTTTTGCTTCCATGTTGACAAGACGACCACCGCAACAGCTGCACGTTGCCGACGTTTTGTACTCGTCGAGCATGGTCATCAAGACATTGTCACGATTGGCGAGCTCCAACTTGATTTCTTCAATGGGACCAGACGTCCTGCGACTAATGGGTGTCGGACCTGACTTCCAATCTCCAAAGCCAAGAATGACGAAGTTGCTAGGAGGAGCAATGATGTCGCAAATCTCGTTGATGGCTTTTCGTTTGTGAACGTAGCGCATGAAACGCATGTTGCGGTAGCCCTTGGCGTGTCGATGCTGTGTCAAGGGTGTCAATGTTGTCAGATACTTGGTAAGGTACGCGTCCATCGATTTTGCGGAGGCCGTCTTTGGAGACGGAACAGAAGACGTCAACTCTTTGGTCTCATTATTCCATCTTGTGGTGCGACGACGAGAGACGTTGAACTTTGCCGTCTCGTAATACCGTGCTGAGCTGTACGACACGTACTCCTTTGACTCTTCGCAGTTTGCGTACGTACACATTGTCACGACGTCTTTATAGCCTGGGTCTACTGCCACCATCCGAACATTTGTCTCTTTGATCAACGTTCCGTAAAGCAAGCTCTGCGACGGGGACAGGCTATTTGATGTGACGATACTTGAAGGCTTTGCCAGCAACACAGACACGCTACGACCGTCAGTGACGATCCGACCATCGAAACGACGTGTTTGCGTCTCTACGGCATTAATGTTGAAGTGTTTTCGCCAGTATACCATGGCGTCGACAGTCCTTCCGTCGCCGGGGATGTTTTTCTCAATCTGAAGCGTCTTGAGCAGCTTGAGCATAAACATACTCGATATGGGGATGTTCGAGATCGTGTACCCTCCCTTGACCGGCAGCAGCGAAAAGACGCGCCGCGACTTTTCTGCACCCTCTTGTCTTGGTGCATCTTGTCGTGATTCTTGACGTGTTTCTTCGTGTTGAAGCATTTGAAAGTACAAGGGAAGAGTCAAGTGGGCATGTGACGCATGACGCTTTGACGTCTTGAGAGGCAACAACGTCCGTAGATCGGAGACGACACGTCTTGCTACTGCCACCTTTCCCGCCAGCGCCTCGCTTCGACGGCTGTTCCCGGTTGCAGCAGCCGTCAACGGGAATAAACTGTCAACGTGAGCTTTTTGCTCTTTGACAACACCTCTGACGATGTCCTTCCATTTGCTCTTCAACATGGGATACATGCTTTTGACGTACGTGTGAAGACGGCGTTCGAGGTTTGTCCACAAGTGGTTTGATGCCATTGTCGCCATCGTGATGGACAAGTCTGCAACTACCTGGTTGAGCTCCGCAATGTTCACCTTTACTTGGCCAGGTGGGCGAAGCGCGTCAAAGAGTAGGATGCTCTCTTGAAAGTCGGCTCCGAGCGTGCTGGGTCGACAATTTGACGTCGCGACGGCCAATAGGCACCTGTAGAAGAATTTACGGTCTACTTCAGGGACTGCACGAGGCTGGATGTTGACGACAACACGATCTGTCTTGACGTCCAAGGACACGCTAATACGGCCATTGGAGCGCTCTTCCAAAAGACGACGTATGTGAAAATTGGAGAAGGCATACGCTTCGCCTAATAGAACGTTTGCATCCAAGACGACGCTGTTTATCTTGTGGTTCAGTTGTGGAGATGTGCAAAAAGAGTTCAATTTCATCTTGACAACCGCACACATCATCTCAACCGTCGACACATCCGTGTTGAGAGTCGAGCTATCGGTGTCCTCATCCTTGACGATGTATTGAATATCATCCACGGCATCTTCATGTTCAGTGACGAAGTTGGAAGAACAACATGCAGAAGGCATTTAATGGTATACCTTTGTAGAGACGTCAACGCGTCTTTATATCTCCTATACCGCAATCTTTATGTGCAACTAAACGTCATACCCTTTGAAGCCGACAGCCCCTGTACGCACAGTCTCTTGAATGAATCTTTCAGCGCGATGAAACAAAGGAGTCAAGTCAAGAGGTTCTGCCAGCACCGCCTCCATAATGTCCACGTAGTCAACAGAAGCGTCGACGTGCACGGGACATAACTTCCGAAACCTCGTCTTCACGATACCAAAGACATTCTCTATGGGGTTGGTCTTTGGAGAGTAAGGCGGTGTGTACAGAGGAGTGAAACCCTTCTGATGCATTTTGTATCGTGTTGCAACTGAGCGATGAAATGCAACGTTGTCCATGAGCAAGGTTGTGACGCGATTCGTCATTGGACCCACACCATCAACTTCCGTCAATTTGGTGTCCATCGTGAACGTGTAAAAGTGAGGTTCCCACGGCAACGTTGAGTGATCCATGGCTTTCCACTGATTGGAAGCTTGTTTTATGTGCGGTCCAATTATCGGTCCATTTTTCAATTTTTCTTTTGATGAAAACATCCATGGATGAAGCTACAGTTGTTGCATCCACTTCACGGACACAGCCTAGAATTTACACATAAAGGACGGCTCGTGTTACAAAATAAATGTAGTACATGAACTCTTTTGGTGTCTTCTTGTCTCGCTCTCTATCTCACTTATACATACTTTGTGATTCGAGACCAACAAAAGCCCCATACACGACGCTGATGGGTAGACCAACATCAGCCTCCCTCGTAATGAGGGCACCAACAACAACAGCACTCCTGCTTGCAATGTTTTTTGTTGCTATGCCACCGCCCGTTGTGATGAGCTTGCGCGCAGGTGTACCATTCAGCGAGCGTGCTCGGTCGATGTTGCCGACAAGCAGCAGTGGAGGAGGCACGAACGGTCTCATCGGTATGGCGTTTGAGGGCATTTCGCTTGATGAGTATGTCACGACGCGCCTTGGGGGACGAGTGCCGGGGAGCATGACGACCTTTACTCCCTTTCCTGTGCCTGAAAGCAATTGGCAATGGCTTGACATGTTTATGAGGGATTGCGCGAGACGAGGTATGGTGTGTGTGATCACTCTGGAGCCATTTGATGGTCTGGATGCCGTAACATCACAAGCCTGTCGCGCCATCGTCGATAGGGTCGTGCGATGGGAAAGGCATGCCGCAGGTGCCAAGGTCATTCTGCGTTTTGCACACGAGATGAACGGTGGTTGGTATGTATGGGGGCAACAACCCGCATTGTATCGTGAAAAGTTCCGTCTTCTAGCCAATATGGTGCACCAGTATACGTGCCGTGCGACCATGATGTGGTCGCCCAACACGGGTTGCGGTTATCCATTTGCTCATGGACATCCTTACTCGCGTTGCACACGCTCGTCTTTGAGCGCCGATGATCGTGCCGAGTGCGATGCCAATGGTGATGGTGTGGTCGATGAGGGCGACGCATATATTCCGTATTATCCGGGTAACAATTACGTGGATTGGGTGGGTCTCAGCGTGTACTATATGGCCGATAACGCACTCGCGCCTGCCAACAGGTTCACAGGTATACAACCCGATGGTACACTGACGTGTCGTTCCAATGTGGCTGCATTTTATCGCTTGTTCTCATCGAGCAATGCGTGGCACATGTCAGGCGATGCTGCTCTCATGGACGCGACGGCTGCATATGCTCGAAAGGTTGGCGCAAACCAGCCGCCCAGGAAGTATATGGCGATAGGTGAAACCGCTGCGCGTTTTGTCGAGTGTGATACTGCCCCATGGACGACGATGTGCCAAGCCTACAGGGGGACGCCGACGGAGCTGGCGATCAAGACATCGTGGTGGTCGCAATTGTTTGGCACCAACACGATTTCCGCGTTTCCGCGCCTGAAATTGATTCATTGGTTTGATATCCGCAAGGCTCGGGAGTATCAAGGGAACACTGTAGACTGGACTGTGACACGTGATCAATCGATTCGCACCGCCTTTCTAAACTTTTTCTCCACACCCGCAGGCGGCTCTGGCTACTGGCGCTTTACATCGGCGTCGAATGCCGATGCCGACAACAACGTGTGCACCGATTACGTGTCTGGCGCCTCGGTCCTTCCTTCTCCGCTCCCTTGGGCGGTCACCATGGCTTCACCGATCTACCAATGGTATCAGCTCCGCCCTTGGCACGTACCCGGCCGGACCAAGTGCGTCACTTCCAACACGAGGGGAGCGCTCATCCAGTTCGCATGCGACGCTTCAAGAACGTCGGATAGAGCCAGAACGCAGCGCTTCCGTTTGCGCACCATCGTCAACAACTCCACGCATAACATTGTGTCCTTTGTGGACCCCAACGGCCGATGCGTGCGCATTCCCGATCGCAATATGACCAACGGCGCGCAATTCCACGTTGGTGAATGCATGAATACTGCTAACGAGCATTTCAGGATCACAGTGGCCAATTTTAATGCTTACGTAATCACTGCGGTACATTCGCGTCGTGGTGCAGATGTCCCTAGAAGTAGCGTGGATGATGGAGCGCCCATCGTTCAATTTACCGTATACCGATCGAACAACCAAGTGTTTGAGTTTCGCAGGCTGCCCACCCTGTACCAGATTAGTTGATTGATTTCTCTCCTTTGCTTTGTTGTTGTGTTTTTTTTTTGATTTGTATTTTTTTGTGTAATGATGATGATGCGGTTCATTATGGCAAGAAAAGTATCCAGTGATTGCAGCGTCTGTTGCTACAAATGACAGATACAGATTCAGAGATATCAACAGCAAAGGCATCGGGAAACAAGATACACGAACCCATGCTTGCGTCAGAGTTTTCTAAACAAGGCAAGAAAATGATGTACCCTTGTTCGGTCCAGCCCAAACTCGACGGTGTTCGTCTCCTTGCATCTCGTACGGGCCTCAACACACGCAATGGTAAAGTCGTCCTTAACGATGAGTTTGGCGGCTTGGGCAACACATTGGCACAGATCCTTCCAGATGGCGTGGTGTTGGATGGCGAGATGTACAAGCATGGACACAAATTTGAACAAGTTGTATCGATGTTCAAGCGTGGCGATCCAACGCTCGAGTATCACGTATATGATGTGATATGCACCGACAATAATACCATGACTTTTGTCGAACGTAATCGCATCCTCGAAAAATGGGTCAGAGCATGTCAAAAGATGATGATGCAAATCAAAGTTGTTCAGACCCATACGGCGTCGGATGAAGCGGATGTGTATCGCTTGCACACAGAGCTCGTTGCGGCGGGTTACGAAGGCATCATGTTGCGCAATAATGCGGGCACGTACGAGTGTGGGAAACGTTCGTGCAATCTGCAAAAGTTGAAAGAGTTTATGACGGATGAATTTGTAATTATAGACGTAGTTGAGGCGACCGGAGCCGACAAGGGCACTGCAGTGTTTGTATGTCGTCGACACAAGAACGATAATGATAACGATGACGAGAAGGATAAAACCAAGGCAACAAACAACAAGACAAAAAAGACAAACAAAAAGTCAAATAATGACGAATTTAGAGTGCGAATGAGGTCATCACGCGAGGAACGTCGTGCGCAATGGGAGGATCGTGATAAATTGATAGGTCGCATGTTGACGGTGCAGTTTCAAGAGCTCTCTGTCAAGAACTCGCTGCCACGATTCCCTGTGGGTATCTGCATTGCACGCGACGAGTTTGAGTAATGTTTGTACTCACCATGCAGGTCAATTTGAGAAGTGAAGAATTTGAAAAATTTGAGACGTGACCCGCGACACGTCGTCTGTCAATAGAATACATATTTATCGTCTGATTGTATGCATGAAAAAAGCATAGCGTCGACCTGTAACATTTTTTGACTGGACGGAGTGTAACATGAAGGAGAAGAAGAAGCTTTGCCGTTGTACCGTTGCATGTGCTTCATACATCGTCAACGCCTGAGTCCGACGGATCCTCCACATCGTAAAAGTCATCCCACTCAAATGCTGACAATGCGGCGGCAATGCGCGCCTCTAGGGACTCGTCGAACGAAACGCCTACGAGCGCCACCGCCCTCCTCCAGTCCGAGTCATGCTTTAGGCGGTCGTAAATGTATACCGTCACGTCATGCAACATGTCGTCGCGCTTGCATCCGATGCAGACCAACTTGTGCAACGGCAGCCTTTTGAACAAATCGCTCAAGGTTTCCTCGCCCGCTTGACGCACTGGCTTGCGCTTGCCCTTGGATCGGCGCTTGCGGCCGTCCTTGTTGCCCGTTGAGACCGTGGTCGTCGACCTGTTGACAAAAAAATTGAAATTTGCATGTATCGACAGCTGATTTCTCCCCGAGGAGGACACTCTGTGAGGCTTGATGTTAGAGTCTCCAGCCTCCTCGCCTGAGTCAAGGCAGGTTGCAAGTCCCCGTTTGCGTCGCTGATGTTTTACAGCGATGTGAGTCAAGGGGCATACCTGCAGATTGCTGGTCATGCATGATATCGTGGAAAACCTATATAAGTGTCTGGTTCCCTATCTACCTATCTCTATGTGATGGATGATGGGAGAAACGGACACACCTATATAGGGGACACACTCTCATGATGATGTGCGATTGGGACCTTCGTCTCCATAGTCCAAGATTTGGACTTTGTGGGGCAACCCGGTACGTTGCGAGGGATCTCGTCTCAGGGGGGAAATAGCTACAGTCTACGGGAGACTGCTATTTTCCTTTTTTTCCATGGAAGAAGAAAATTGAAACGATGCCAGTGTTGATGAAGGTTCACAATCACATAATGCAAAGATGGTTGCGCATATCTTTACGGATCCCACCAAGGTCCCTTTTTGGGATGTGTGCCTCGTGTTTCCAGGTAAAGATGATGATGCGAATGACGTTTCTACTCGGGTGTACGCCCACAAGATCAAGCTCAATTGCATGAAGTTCTTCGAGGGATTATTTGAGACGGACCCCCATGCCACAGAGTACAAAATGACCAGCAATGTGATCAACGCCGGTTTATCTGTGGATGTGTTCGTCTCTGTGCTCCCGCACTTGTACGACGAGTTTGAGGTGCCCAACGTCAACTACCTCAAGGGCCGTGGCGCCCCTGGTTGGCTCATGGATGTGGATCGCATGATCGACATGGCGGCTGTAGACGATGCAATCGCCTCGGCTCGACTGCGGCACATTTGCGTGTTATGCCAGGACAAGGACGCAATGGTGGGCCATGACGTATGCCGGGCATGCCACATGTTTAAGCGGTACGATCCCAATGACCCAGAGGAGCCCAAGCACATGATGTTTTACACAGGAAGGACGTTTGCGTCGCCCGATGCGGTCGCGAGGCTTATGGCGGGCATAGACGCTTGCCCAGTCGTGACGTGTGAGGCATTGGATCGACTATTGTCCAACACCATCCAGAGCACGACGTTTTTGGACGATGATCAAGCAGCGGATGTGCTTGCGGCGCTTGCAGTAAAAAAACTTGCAACAAAATGCATCGATTTGTACAAGCACGTTTACATGTGCATGATGCGACCTTGGACGTACAGAGGGCCGCACGAACGTGTCTTTCAATGCTACTATTGGTCGACGATCGAGGGCCGAGGTCTTGCGCCCAAACCGCTAACATACCACATCATTAACGTCAATGGACGAGAGATGCTCAAGGCGTGGAGGACGCCAGGACATGACCGCCGTGCATGCAGGGAGTGTGCGATGATGGAGGCTCCGGGGGTCTGAACAAAAAAGAGATTGTTTTTTCATTTTCAAGCGTACAACTTGACACCAACAATCTTTGCGTAGATATCGTTGACCATCCTGTTGAAGGACACTGCATCGATATTGTTGACCGCATCGATCAATGTGCGCTGCATGCTAGGGATGGAGAATCCCTGCATAAGTCCCTGCTGGAATCCCTGCATGAAGTGGATCACTGAAATGGCCGTCGACGGTGCAAACCAGATCATGTTCAGAAAGGCGACCACAGCGATGCGCACGATGATGAGGCGCCACGGGAGGTGAGACGTCACAAAGAACGCACTAACTGCCGCGTGCAGGCCGACGTAGTGGTAGGCTGCCGCCACCAACGACATGGTCATCATAGCCTTGACCAAGGTCATCGCCGATGTTGCCATTGAGCGTTTGGTTTGTGTGAGTCTGTGAGTCTGTGAGTCTGTGAGTCCGAGAGTCCGAGAGTCTCTATTTATATATACGTGCCTAGGCAATGCAGAAATCAATTTTTATCAAAGGTCGATGTTGTGGTGTGGTAGTAGTATCAACAATGTCGCCAAAAAAATTGAAATGTGAAATGCGACCTTTGTGCATGCATCTGCATCTCTTGTGAACACGCATATACTCTCACACATACTCGCAAACATACTCTCAAGCATTCTGAAAATGGCGAGTTTCTACTACACCCGGATGCTCAAAATCGCCATCCAGGCGGTACTTGACTGTTGGACAGCTCACGAGATCAAGTCACTATTGAAGATTGTGGAAACCCTGCTTGACCACGGTGCGGACCCCAACGCCGAGGATGACAAGGACCCCAATTCGTCGCTATGGTGCAATCCACTGACCCCCTTGGCTCATGCATTGTACAACGGCGCGAGTCCGGCATGCTTCAAGCTGACCAAGTTGTTGCTGAAGCGCGGCGCGGACGTTCACCGGCCCGCCATGGTGACAATGACCGGCCACACGCTCTCGATGCTCGAACTTGCACTGTTCAAGGCGTGTGCAGACGACGTCGTGCTGTTGCTCATTAAGCACGGGGCCCGCACCAGCCTCGACGTTCTGAACATGCGTCTGTACCGCGCCGTCATGCGTCGGAACGAGCGCGAAGTCAAGAAGCTGTTGCAGCTGCCGGGTGTCGACGTCGACTTTAGAAATCCAATGTGGAATACCACGATCCTTGCGACTGCCGTTTCAGAGGATATCATCGATCGCGAGTCGTACCCTGAACCCGACCCTGTGCGCATGGAGATTGTGCAAATGTTGTTGGAGGCGTGCGTGGATGTGAAGGCCAGTGTCAATGCTGAGGTGGACGACGGACTCAGCCTCCTCAACATGGCGATCTACGGTCGCGGTCTCTGCACCACCGACCAGAAGATCGTCAGGTTGCTCCTTAAGAACGGTGCCAACCCCAACTTCAAGGTACGCCCGGACCGCATGACTCCGTTTGAGTTTGCCATTGAGATAGGCAATGTGTACGCCGTCCAGGCCATGTTGTGCCACGGTGTGCGTATGTTTGACGTGCTGCAAGACGACACGCGTTTTGAGGACATCGAGGTGGCGGCCGGTACCAGGTACATTGATGTGGTGGTCGAGAATTGCCGCTACCTGACGGATGGCAAGGAGGCCAGGGCTAAAGTGTACTCGGATATGCTCGATGCGATGTTGCAGGTGCATAGGAGTGCACGCGTCATCATGAAGCACTGGCGCCGCGCCCGGGACAACCCCGAGTACACGTTGTACCACCGGCTCAAGACCAAGGCGTCGCACAGCGCATGATGCGACTTTACAATACCCTGTTCAAACACGTCAGGGCTCACACGCAAGCAGATACTTTGAAGCCAAGTTCAATGCCGAAGCAGACAGGCTCGCCCGCGAATGATTTTTTTTCATCATTTCTTCTTGTTCACCACTTTCTCATTCTTGATCGTCGTGGAAATGATTTCCAGCGTCATGGTGAGCATCTTGATGGCATGTTCGCGCTGTGCGACTTGGAGGTCGATGAATTCGTCCGGGCACGATTCGATGACGCGTTTCATTTCGGTCTTGGTCAGCAACAGCTTTTTTAGATCCTTTTTCAACGTCTTCATGAGAGACTCGACTTCTGCTGGCTTTGTTTTTGAAGCCATGCTCATGAGTTCAGCGCTCTTGTGCAACATGGAAAATGCGTCGGCAATCTTGGCATGATCTTTTGAACGCAGGCAAGAATCGAGCTTTTCGATCTTTTTGGCGAGCGGCTTGTTGTTGAAGAGCGACATTTATTTATATATTCGCTTTATTTGTTTTCAAGAACAAATATTCACACTGTAGCGTTGGAATCTCATGCGGTAGTGTTCCACAACGTGCCGTAGCGCGATATTGTCGTATACAACTGCATTCTTTCCGAGATCGATGCGCGTCACGGGGTCAAACGTCGACCCCGTCGTGAAATGCTCTTCCAGCGCATGGCGCGAATACGATACGCCGCTCGCTGTGACGACCGGATCTTCATACCAATCCAGCGTAATGGGACACATGAACTCGTGTGGGACGAAATCAGTCGCTTGCACGCTCCTGGCACGGTAAATGATGTTGATGCAGCGCGTGAATAGCCGACGCCAATACGAGTCGGGCTGAGTCGGGGTGAGCCTGGAACTTCTTCGCGCTTTGATCGCGAGCACGGCGTCCCATAGACGGCGATCTTGAGCGTCGAATTGTACGAGATGCTGGATGGTGTGAAATCCTGCTTCCATGAAGACCTCGACGGCTTGCGGTCCGATACCTTCAATAGTATTGATGCTTGCGGCCATGGTCACATGTTGCTCTCCAATCGGTGATGCATCATATGTGCATCATCTGACATGATGCCGCATTGCTTTATGTCACATTCCCTTGCGCTCGATCAGGTTGCATGAGTGCATCTTTACCAGGCGACGATGAAGATGACGAAGTTCAGGAGTGGAAGTTGAAGGCGCGATGAAGAACGTTGCGACATGCGTTTCAGACCGGATTGGTTTATACTCTCGGTCGTGGGGTCTTGCATCGTCTAGGGCATCTATTTTTTCGACGTACACTCGCGTGGTGCCTTTTGGCATATTCCAAGAGACGTCCTTACGGATATATTCGTCGTACGCGTAACCTCTGGTCGAGTACCAAACGAACAAGTAGACCTTTGGCATGAGCGTCCATGTGTTGGCCGATGGTGCACCGAAACGCCAGCGGCGAGCCCCGTGTTTCCAGTACGGGATCGTGTAGCTGTACCCCGACTCCTCATTGCAAATCGGTGCAGGTTTGGGCCCATCGCGTCGCCACAAGAGGTATCGCTCCAGTTCTTTTTGGAGCAGGGGATCAAGGGGCGGCAACTTGACGCGCGGCGCCCGCGCCTTGAACCCGACGCGAGTCTCGATGTCGCATCGTGGTAATACATGGGTCCAAAACAGGTGATCCGGCATGCGGCGCCAGATGCTACTCAGCGGATGATCGTCTTGACTCGATTGTGGTGTCGTTATCATATCCAAGAGCTGTTTTTAGATTGTAAAGGATAGTATTTCACGGCCTCGCTGACCGCGAGAAGGGGGCCTCATCCTGGGCGTGGTCGTGGGTGTGAACACGTGCACATGAGAAAAATCAAATTCTTTCAACTATGCATCGTCTAATGCCTGGGCAATCGCGACGAAGTTAGGGACAGTGGGGTTACCGTATGCCTCGACCACCTTAGCCGCAGCGACCATGTTGATGCCACAGTGCTCGGCAACCCATGGAATATCGAACACGGATTTGTCCTCGTATGGACCATCTCCAGATTCGCCATAGGTGTAGCATGCCGACAGTATGCACTGCGCGCGTGCAAAGTTGTGTGACGTGACCTTGATTCCAGAGGTACGCGCCAACGTTGCGCAAATGATTTGGGCATTCTTGTGGACATCCTCAATCGTATCACCCATGATCCAACCGAGGTGATCAGGCGTCGCTTCATCGTTGCGGCTACACGAGAGATCCTTCACGTGGAACCACGAGGGATCATCGATAACAATGTGGTCTGTGGCGAGTCTGCCTTGCTCGTGCATCTCCACAAGGACCTTAATGGTGTAGGACATCATCATTCTTGTGTACGTCGGCGGATGTTCAGGATGCAAGGGCTTGTGAATCTTGTACCTTTTAGGGTTCGAGAAAGCACATTTCAAATTTTCTGAAGCGTCGTAAAAAGTTAATTTACGCATCATGATGCATTTCCTTGCGCATGTTGGAAACGTGGTGTGCCAAGATGACGTCGAGCGCTTTGTCATCTGCGTACAAGAACACAGTGTGTCCAAACATGTCGACGGTATCTACACGTGCATTCGCATCGAGAAGAGCTTGGACGACGTGTGTGTGACCGAAGAGTGCTGCAAACATAATCGCACTATATCCGAATCCCGTGATCGTCTGATCAACGTGTGCACCGACGCGTATCAACGTACGCACCGCGTTCACCTCACCTCGGAGAGATGCATACATGAGTGCCGTCATCCCATACACGTCTGTAGAGTCGACGTGCACGCCATTCCTCAAAAGTTCGTGGACGTAATTGCAATGACCGGTGCTTGCTCTTTCATCACTTATTGTCGTGGAGTGCACTGTGACTGAATGTGAGGATGATGCAATGGATCGTTCTTGGTCGTGGTCCTCGATGGCAGAGCTTTCCATGTCATCTTCGTCGCTGATGGTTGTCGTTGTTGTTGCTGTCTCATCGGTGTTTGACATACGTGTCCACAACATCGCGCTGCCAACACGACTGTCATCGTCGACATCGATATCCGCGTCATCCTCATCATCCGCATCATCCGCATCATCCGCATCATCATCGTCATCATCGTCATCATCGTCGACATCCTCATCGACATCATCATCATTATCATGATTGTTGACCTCTGTGGCATCAACGACATCAACTTCTTCCGCTGAGACGTCTTCAGAAACATCATGGTCGTCGCAGTAGTAGCGCTTGTTGTAGAAGTAGTCCACCACGACAACACCGGTGGCAACAGCAGCCGCAACTGCTGCACACCTCCACCACATGTCGCGAGTACGACGCCTCATCGCGAGTTTCGATGACTTCCGATAAAAGTGTCTTGAACTGATTGCTGAAGGCTTTTTCAAGAGAGAGAGAGTGTGTATCGTGGAGGATACCTCACCGCACATGTAAAAAATCAAATTTTCTTCATTGGTTCTCAATGTCAACGGCTTCGAATGCATCGTTGACGTGGACCTTGTACCACCTCACGAGCGTCGGGCAGCGCACCGCATGCTCGGCGCAGAGGTAGATGCGCTTGTGCTTCAGGCGGACGCTGATGTTGCTTGAGTGGCGCGGGTTCGGCTGCGACGTTGCAACGTTGAAGGACTGCTGGAAAGATAGCGGCTGTACAATCGGACCCATGAGATCAGTATCATGGAGACACATTTCGTACGCGACCATGTCTGGGCCACAACGCTTGCACCTGTACTCACGATTCTCATAGCCAGCGATGACTTGTCCGTAGTCGCAACGGTAGTGACCTTTTGGAAGCACCGTCGACTCAGCCGACGAAGCGACCGGGTTGGAGGCCCTCGACTTGATCCTCTTGATAGTATTGACCGCGTACCCGCCCACGCACACCAATGTGAGGCACGTCAAGAGCCATGCCATCGCGTGCACCATCACATTTTTCTCCATGTGGTTGCACGCGCACGCGTTGAACAGCGAGCAATTGATGTACGTCATCTTGTTGTCAGAACCTTTGCCGCACACGTACATGACGCGTAAAAGAGTCGCCACGGTCGTTGCACACGCGGCGGGCAGCGTGGTCATGTACGGCCACGCGTTGCGCGCAGTGCGGCTCATCGTGGAGATGACCCGTTCAACGTCGTCCATCGTGTTATCGCCTTGGAGGTTGAAGTGGGAGTGACTGTAGGTTGTCTGGGCGGGGGGCTTTGAGTCTAAAAAGCTCTTTGAAGGAGTTTCAATTTTTTTCTCATGTGGTGGTCGACGTCAAGTACGCCGATGCTTATGGACACAAACTCGCATGTGGGTCTACATGACCATTTCAAAAAAATTGAAAACGTCTTGTGAGGACTGGCAGAATTCAAGTTCGCTGGTCTTGATAACCACAAATCCCGATATCATCGTCGTCAATATGGACATCTCAGATATCATCTGCAAGAAGGAGTTGACGGACGAGGAGATGAGCGCCGAGATCAAGAAGAGATTGGAGGCCATAAACCCACCCGTCGACACGGAGAAGTCGAAGAGGTCAGCGTGCAATAAGCTAGTCAAGTGGGTGATGAAGAACGAGAAGCGGCACATCGAGTTCGTGACCTGGTTCGAACTGCCGTGTGACCAAGTGCAAGACATGATCGACGTGATTGATGAGGGCAACATCTTTACCATGTCCGAGACGATCATGAAGCTGTCGTTAGCGCAGGTTCACCGGGCGCGCATCGCGATGGAGATGGATATGGCTAACGCTACGGAGAAGGCGGCAGACAGCGGCCACAAGGCGACCGCAAAGGGCGCGCCGAGCGTGGTGTGCGGTGACGGTGGCGCTACAGAGAAAACACTGGGGAAGCTTGACAAACGCATGATTGTGGCGAATGTAAAAGATGTACTCGTACAGTCAATCAAGTCAAGTGTTCAAGTTGTTGCGGAAAACCTTGTAATGGCCGCAATTGTTGATCTGTCGGATGTCGTGGCGGATGACTACGTACCGATCACACGACGGGGGGTGCGTTTGGAAAGCAAACCATTCAACGTGATCTTGGACGCCGAACGGAGCATGGTAAACTCTCTTGTCACACGGTACCCCGCGAACCCAATTCAAACCACGCTGCTCACTAAACAATTGACATTTGAACAACAGCAAAAAATCATCGCGTCCCATGTATTTCTCAGCGATAGCTTTGAGAAAATGATATCTATGCGACTAATCAAATCAACACCAGATCCCGTCCAGCGTGTTAATGATCTACTCAAAGTTTTTGGCGATGGTGTCTTTACTCGACCTGGCTGGGAAACTCCTGCTGAAAGCACACGCAGGCGCATGTATGCCTTGATGAGAGCTCACTATGACAGTATCATGTGATTAGATTAACGTAGCCACATCATCGTCACACGCATACGCATGCTGCGGATTGGCATGACGACGACGCATAAGTCTACATTGGAACATAGAGAATTGGAACTGTTTATTTTGTTGTGTGGGCGGTCGACGTGTATGATGATCACATCCAACGTAAAAAAATTGAAAACATGTTTGGAAGAGCCCTGGGTTACGACTCTGTGAGGTTTCGACACCTCACGCCCCCCACCCTGTTTCTCCCCGCCCGCATCATCCAAGCGCGCAAGAGATTTCGATTCACAGGTCCCAACCCTGGAGCTCGACACTGAGGTTCACCTCAAAGTCCCCGACGTCATCGTCGCCAACATGGACATCTCAGATATCATCTGCAAGAAGGAACTCTCGGACGAGGAGATGAGCGCCGAGATCAAGAAGAGATTGGAGGCCATGAACCCACCCGTCGACCCAGAGGAGTCAAAGAGCGATGTGTGTGAAGAGCTCATCGAGTGGGTGATGAAGAACGAGTACCGGCGCACCGAGTTGGTGGCTTGGTTCGATCTGTCGCCTTCCCAAGCGGAACACGTGCTTGACGTGATTCAGAAGGGTAGGGTCACTGCGATGTCCAAGGTGATCATGACGCTGTCGCTGGCGCAGGTTCACCGAGCGCGTATCGCGATGGAGATGGATATGGCCAATGCTACGGAGAATGTGCAGAATGCGCAGACCGTCAAGCAAGAGACGGCAACAGACGACGGCCACAAGGCGACCGCAAAGGGTGCGCCGAGCGTGGTACGCAATGTCACTACGCCCGCGCATGGAGAAACAAATGACAACGAGAGCCTTGAAGAATATGCAATGAGAGAGCGTGTTGAGATGCACAAGAAGCAATACAAAGTACACTTGCAAAGTCAGTTCGATGCTTTCGTTCGCTCGCAACAAGCAACGACTCACTCACTAAACGTTGTGGCGCATTTGGACCGCGTTGCGGATTCCATCATTCTCGCAAGTCCATACTCTCCGGCTATCGAGACTAATGCATACATTGACTCTTGGACAGGCTAAAGTGCGAACACATTGTCATAGTGCACTTTCATCATCACGTACATGCGTATTCTTGTTTTCTCTGCAATGTGTGACCACCCTGGTTGCATCATCACGCCTCCACTCCATTGTGCAAGCAGATGGTTGATACGATCAACTGGGTTAGGGAAAGACATAATCATTCGTAGAGATATCATTTTCTCCAAATGAGCAATGACAAACATTTGATGAGCCATGATCTTCGTGTTCGCATCTATATCATTCATTACTTTGGGCAACGTGTTTGGTAATGCCTTGATCGGATACTGTTGCACTAATCTATTGACTGCATCATAGTCAGCATGTATAATAATTTGTGATTCATGGTGTGGCAGCGTCGTGTTTGTGCGGCGCGTGTTGGGTATTTTGGGCAGCTTTTTACTATCTCGACTTGATATTCCTTTCTTATGACAACGTTCAGGCAAAAAATTGTATTGATCGCCGTTACGCGAGGCATCATAGTCTGGCTGCTCCACAGCGCACACCACATTCTTGCGCATTTGCATCAACCGCGTTCTATCCGCACGATTCTCGAGAAGCGCATTCGCGTCGTCACGGATCAGAGTCTCAGTTTGCTTTGTCTTGGTACGTACTGCTTTAGAACGTGTCTTTGTTGACTTTTTATTCTCAATTCTTCGAGTTTGTGTCCTGGCGGACGGCTTAAACTCTACCATGTCTATGGGCTGATGTGTGCCGACTACTTTTCTTGATATACGCAAAGAATAAAAGCAATGTGGTGCATCAACATTCCCGATGAATTTTATCTAACAGTTCTTCATAAAGTCTGTCAGTTTCACCCCCTCAGAATGACTTGGACGAGGCCAGATTCGGATGTCTGAGTGAAAAATCTTGACTCTCCAAAGTGTTAGCGTCAGGAACCATCTGTCCCGCCTGCAAAAACAGGGTTTGTTTATCGTGTAGATCTTTGATATCGTTTGTGCACAGGTGCTTTATCCGTGCGAACAGTCTTCAACATGATGTTCAAAGCACCTATTAGGTCGCGATCGTGCGTAAAACCACAACCTTGGCACCGATACACCTCATCACAATCGTTCAACGCACCGCAATGAGGACACGTCTTGCTAGTGTACTCTTCCCGCACATGTAGAAAGTGTACACCGTGTTCCCAACACTTTGCTCGAACAGTGTCAAAGAATGAACAATGACAAGCGTTCAAGAGCGCACGGGCAGTCTTGGTTGTCAACCGCCGCGAACCCTTGATCACTAGCTTGTTTACGTCCAACTTGGGTAGCATCACAAGGTCGTACGTCTTGATGATGAAGTTGGCGCTTTGAAATCGTAATTCCGCTTTGAGATTTTGAATGCGTCGACGGGCACATCGAATCCTTTCGACAAGCCAACGCCTTGTCTTTCGCTTCTCTTCCTTTGCGTGCTGCGCCATCATGCGGTCGATTTTTAACGCCTCTTGCATCACGACACTCGCCCACCGGTTGCCTAGCATGTAAGCATCTCCTGTTGGAGAATACGTTGTCAAAAACTTACGGACGCCAGGATCGCCTGCCATAGGCTTATGCACCTCGTTTGGCGCCGGCTTTCCTTTCACCTTGTGCGAAAATACGAGGTAAAAGTCGCCGTACGCATCTTTTTGAAGCTTGCAATCCATGTCTGGTTTGTCGTTGGGCATGAGCTTGTGCAACTGCTTGGTTTTACAATATTTGACCTCGCCCAAGAGGTCTGGAAACACAAACAGTGCATTGCCCTTCTTGCAAACGTTATTCTTTTCAAGGTAAATTGACCATCCCTGTTGCATTTCTTTCTTTTTGGTGCGAAAGGGTGTGTTGAATGCTTTGATATTACCATTGGCCTTGTTGGTGAAACATGCAGATAGATTTGATCGTGCTTCTTCAATAGCTCCTTGCTTCACAGCCTTTGGACAGGTTTGGAGCCACGGTTTGTCGTTGTAGAATGAGTTTTGGGACTTCATCAACTTGCCATACTCGTACCAATCACGCCCTTTGACCGTGCAAAGATGGTTGCGCAAGCGGAACTTGTCACGCAAAGTCTTGTTCTTGGGATTCGTTAGGATTGCCATCGTCTTGTTGTAGAGGAACCTCGAGCATCCCGCCCAATGAACTAGCTTCGCCTTCTGCGCGGTTGTTGGCTTGAGCTTGAGCTTCCACGCTCGAACTTGCTCTTTTGGCGTAGCGCCTTTTCCCATTCCATCGACAACAGTAAACTTGAACGATGGACATGAGGTCTTTTCCGAGCTCGGATTCTGGGGTTGAATCTTCAGGGTCGAGAACCACGAGTTTGGTTCCGAACTCTGTACACAACCACTCGATGAGTTCAAAGCCAAATCGGGCAAGGCGGTCTCTTGAAGCCACGACAATTGTCGATACACCTCCGCTCTTGACGCGTCCCAAAACCTGTAGCAGTCCGGGTCTTTTAAAGTTGAGGCCTGATCCAATGTCTTGTACGTGGTCAAGTTTGCATCTGGAATATTCGTCAGGAAGATTTGATTGCAGGTACTCTCGCTGGCGCTCGAGGTCGTCTTTTTGCTTTGAGGACGAGACTCGAGAGTAGAGGACGACGACGGGGTCTTCCTTTTCCTTTGCTTTGAGGACGGAGGATGTGTCGATGGAGGCAATGTCAAAGAGTCGCATTCCTCCTGGAGTGCGGATTGATTTGATCTGTCCATCAGCATCCCATTTTCGGAGGATTCCTTGCTTGACGCCAAGGATCCTGCAAGCGTCGGAGATTTTGTACAGCAAGGGCTCATTACCGCGATTCATTTTTGCGCGTCCATTATTCTCCTATAATCACTCTACGCATCAAATCCTTAAGTACGTATAATCTGTTTTATGAAAGAAAATGAGACAATACAAGCAAGTCACGTAACTGCTTCAGCCTCCAAACATGCCATTATGAAGGGCGACGAGGGATGCGCGATCCACACGTGACGATGTTCGTGGGACTTGTATGTTGCATACTAGGTGCGGATGGGAGCCGCGACTTCTTTTCTGCACTTCGTACGATATTGTTGGACAAGTCGCAAACCACCTTTGCTGCGGGCTTGCCCGACGGCTTTGGCTTTGACTTGATGACGCTGTTGTTGGTAGATTGAGTGGCCGGTTTCTTTTCAAGTTTATCGTTGTCGACCTCACGACGCACGTCACTCTCACAATTGATGCCCTCTTGAGTCTTCAACATGTCCTTCGTTGCAGGTGGCAACAACCTCGGTGTCTCAGCAAGGTGGCGATCCTCAACATGATCCTCACCCACGGCAACCTCTTTGACAATCGTGCCTCCATCATGGTCATAAGGAGTCGCGCCAACTGCCACGCACTCCGCCAATGACTCAACTGGTGGCGCCTCAACTAGGGGCGCCTCAACAGGTGGCGCGCCATTCACATAAACATTCGCATATACATTGAGCACGCATGCAACTCGAGTGCGAATCGTCATCAAAGTCATCAGAACGACGAGCACGCAAATCAGCGTATACCACATGATAATGGTGTCGTCGCTCACCTTGTCCAATGATGTCGTGCCTCCCTCTCCATTCTCATCAACCACATGTATGGCGTCTTCCCCTGCATGCACATGATCGTCCATCGCCACGATCTCAATCTCGGTGTTCATGACACATGCCTCGATCGGGAATATGCCACTATCCACGCTCCTGTGCCATATGAACCGTGCGATGACACCCGTATTTGAACAGAAGAGCCAATCATCGCGAATCAAGTCGGGCGTGCACTCGTCGAATTGAATGCGATTGGCCATATGGTCGTGGGGCGACGTGCACGTCCACCGTCCGCGCTGTTGCTCAACATTGTCCAAAGCATGCGAAGGATGACCACTGATGATGGTAATCAAGACGACTGCTACCGCAATCAGTCGTATTTTCCACTTTGGCGTCATTTTGCTATTTGATCGCTCTGATGTACGGGCGCACGGAGCCGGTTGAGGTTGTGTAGGATGCAGTCGAGCGCGAGCATATGAGTGTATCTCCAAAACAAATAATGTTCCTTCAATTTTTTTGGGGGTGGACGTCAACGCCGGCGAACGAGGTGCGATGTACGTGTATGCTTGTTGCAAACGCATGCACCCATGATGGGATTGTTCCTGCATTGCCTGCCTTTGTCCGTGATGGCATGGCACTTGCGAGGGTCGTAGGGTCCCTTGTAGGACTCACTGCGAGTGGTCGACGTAAACTTGTTGATGCCATTTGCCGATACGATCACAATGCAATGCACTATGACCATGTCGCGAATGACAAGGATCGGTTCGTAGATGTACCGATTGTACGTCCTGTGCATCTCGTATTGAATGTGGGTCAACGACTGTGCATGCAACACGATGTCTGCACATATGATGCCCAGCCATATGAGGATGACCGTACACAGCACGCGGAGCCACGCAATGAACGACATTTTGTCGACAAGTATTGGGTTTTGTGGGGGTTGGCCGAGACGTTAGACGATGGCGTGTCAAATTTTTTTACGGGTATACCTGTCATTCCCCTCTCAAAACACCAATCAAAAAATACATCACGAGTAACCATCGACATCACTTCCATCGCGGTTGCATTTGCGTCTGCTCTGTAATAGGACGTGTATGGCGCGTCGTCTTTGGGGGCGTCTTCGGGGGCGTCTTGGGAGGTGGCATGGGAGGTGACTTGGGAGGTGGCATGGAAGCCGTAGCGGTTTTTGCTGCAATGGCCTCTTTCATCGTCGTTGCCGCATCAGGTGCAACAACGTCATCGCCACACTGCACTAGTGAAGGTGTACGTGTATTCGCGATCGGTGGAATGGGCAAGATTACGATGCCATCGCTGCACGTCTGCTTTCCATAGAACTTCACCATCAAGAGCGTAATGATCACAACGCACCCACTTGCAATGACGATCCACACGCTGTGGATGACCGGTGCGTAAGGTACAATCTCAACACTCTCAACACTCTCAGCACTCTCAGCGATCGCGTGTTTTGCCGTGAGATTGCGGTTGATTGCAGTCTGTTCGTCAAGCTTCATCTGGGTCTCGAGAAGTAGCGCGACAGAGTCGTCGACGCATGCCTCTTTAGGGAATCTCTTGGGCGCAACCCACCTCGAGGCGTTGCGGCATATGACCCGGTTGACGTCACTCTCCATGCAAAGGTGAAAGCGGTGAACCTTGCCGCCCGTCTCGGCGTTTGAGCACGTCCACCCTGCAGTGGTACAACGCACAATGACGACAACCAGTATCATCATCAATCGTATGTCTCGGATCATGGTGTTCCAATGACGTGTTGGTCTGCTGGTGGAGTTTGCCATTTGAGTAGTGGCCAAACAGAGAAAAAAGACTTCAATTTTTTTTAAAATCCTTCACCACGGCTCGTTGTGCTGGTAAAATTGAATCAATGGAATCAATTTAGTTCTGGTCATGGATTGTGGATTTTCGATGCCGTATGCGAGGGCGGTGTCGTTGAGCGCATCCCGCGTCAGATCATTCAAATTGGTCGTGTATGGCGTGTTGTGGGTCGGCGTCGTCATGACGAGTTGTTGCACTGGCATCGCATTAGGCGTTGTGTCATCTTGTGCAGCAGCAGTGCGACGACGCTGACCATTAGCACGTGATGACCATGGTGTTCCGCATGGCGTGTTGTGGGTCGGCGTCGTCATGACGAGTTGTTGCGTTGTGTCATCTTGTGCAGCAGCAGTGCGACGACGCTCACCCCCAGCACGTGATGACCATGGTATTCCGCACCGGAACATACACCACCCCACGATGCACAGTAGGACGAGAATGACAAGCAGCATGAGGATCTCTTTCAGCGGCGCCCAAAGTTTATTCCACGCGTCGCTGACCACTCCGATGGTACCATCGACGAATTTGCCGAATGCCTCGCCCCACGTTTTTGATGAAGGATTGAGAACATTTGTGAGAGTTGTAGAGCAGTTTGCGAGCTTGAGCCGGTCCACATCGCACATTTTGCGCTCATTGGCAATGTCGGTGATACACGTCGCCTTCAAATTGTCTAGCTTTGTTTGGCACGTTGCGTTAAGATTGGCTACCAGAATGTCGTGTGATTCTCGTGTCATCTTCAGCTCATGATGACAGTCGTTGTTTGAATCCGTGCACGTCAGCCATGTTTGACACATTTTGCCGTCGCAACAGTTGCACGTCGATGTGACACATGTCGCCCATGTGATGAAGAGCAGAGACAAGAGACACGAAAGAAAGCGCGACATGGTGGTCGACGTGATGTCGTTGGGCCATCATATTTGGGTTCAACAAAGGGTGATTTCAAATTTTTTCGATCCAAAAAAATTGAAAATGCAACCATGGAGATCCTCATACCCGTCATCAGCAAAAGGACGCGCACGCACGCACGCCAACCCTGCTACCACTGACGATCATCATTCTCATTCGCAGTAAAGAGAATGCTGGTGACGGCGCTATTGCTGGCAATGGTTCCTGTATTGGCTATGCTCACGGCAACCATATCTGACTACGAGTGGCTAGTGATCTTTACCAATGCCAATGTTACCACGGACGAATATGTCATGAAAATGGTGATCAAGGTGACCAAGATGATGATTGCGGTGTCCATCACAGTGATCATTGCGTGGATCGTTGCGAGGATCGTTGCGGTTAAGGAGGACACTTGTCGCCGCAGTCAGCCGCCTGCCGCAGTCTTGCCAGTCCCCGGTATCCCCGTGCTTGTGCCGGATGCGATTCCAAGCGCTCCTCCGCTACCCCAATCGTTTGACACATGCACTGTCCCCCCTCAACAGCATGCTGGTGGCCACATCGTTACGGGCAATTACAACACCATCACCACATCGATCCACCATGCAGAAGATTCTCGCATTCCACAACATGAAATCGATGCTAGCATGCGGTCGATGCATGAGCTGTCGTACAAATGAATTAGTTTTTGTCCTTCAATGCCTCGCATACCAAGGACAATATCGTGAAGGTTGGCAGAGGATATCGTGTCTCTGAAGTCAAGTGCTTGTAGCGCTCAATAGGATCGGGGTATCGTACTCGTGTTCTGGTCGCCAGCATGAGCTTGAACATAAGGACAACTACAGGGAGTTTTTCGGACGTTACGTTGCCGTCCGCCATCTTTGGGGAATACTTGGCCAGCTCCTTCTCAAGTATCTTGATCTCCTTGCGTGTGGCGTCGACCGATATGGTGCCATCCTTGTTGATTTTCGCGGTTTTTGGTTTGCCGCGATGATTCTTGTTTACGCAAAAGCCGGGTACGAACGTGTAATCCTCAAGTTTGCCTGCGTAGCCATTGGCCGGCACACATACCTTGTCGCGCAGGTCCTTCTTGACTTGCTTGACCCTGGCTTGAGATGCGCGGACGTCGCCCTCATCCGTCGATGTGCCGACGATGCTGGTCAAGGGGCGACGGCGCTTTGTCGTGGTATTGGATGCTTTGGCCGTCATGGATTTGGAGCTCATTTGGCCGGTCATTCGGGATGAAATGCTTTGTATGATCTACGTATAGGTTTTCATATGCGATATGACAACAATAACAAAAAAAATTATATGTCAATGGACAACTTTCAAGATAGGCCTAACTTTGCAGCGATTGCATCTATCAAAGCGACCTTCTGCGTTCTTGTATTGTAGGGAACACCGTGTTGTTTGGCTAGACCTTTGAGGTTATCCACCTTCAACCTCTCGAGGTCAGCCCTACTGCGGACAACGTCGCCTTGTGCAACCGCGGGTTGCGCCATGGTCTGATATTGTGCCGGTACTTGTACGTCGTCATTTTGAAGAGTCCATTGCGCATGGGTGAACGATGGTCGAGCGTGATGTGATTGCAGCAGCGGTGTCCAGTCACCACGTAAGACCTTCAACCCAATCTGTGCAACATAACCGAGCCACCCCCCTTGTCCTATCAATACACCCAAGATGAACGCAATGAAGTTGGTGTTCTCAACGACAGTGCCATGCAGCCCTTTCCACATAAGGAACGTCTTCGCCCAGCTCCACGCATTAGATACCATAATCAAAGGCACCATGTACCACGGCGGAGTACATGTGGGGCAGACGGGGCAGACGGGGCATTCTCCACCGTTGTAGCAGTGAGTGCACCTGAACCTGACGCCATGGTTCTCGCAAGTTGGTTCAGCGTAACATGGTGCGTGGAACACGAGTATCGTGGCCACAATCAGCAGCATGGGCGGAAGATGCCGCAAGCCTGCGTTGATCATGTGGATTTTGCTTGAAGCAGATGATATTTGACGTGGATCGTCTCTGCAAAGTCGTAATAGTATCATGCCAAACACATTTTCAATTTTTTCTTAGAGAGCGACCTACCGCATCCTCTTTCGTAAAAAAAATTGAAATCGACTTTGGCAATGATGGCGTACAGACTCGCTATCGTTCGCACCATCGCGCGACCACTCATTCCAGAACCAACCCTCAAAAGTTGAACGTGTAGATCCCACAATGCGCATCGCGCTATCGTTTGCGATGATGCTTGCGTGTGGGGCATGCATAGTTGCGCCTGCGGCAATCGTCTCTCCTTGGATGTATCGAGGAGCTCAGGTGATATGTGAATGGACAGGAATGAACGATGGAGATGGCGTCCAACAAGTGCTCGAGACGATGTTCCGCACATCGATGGTCGGAATGGCAATCTGGATGTTAATGAACATCACGAAGATCAGTGCAGTGATGGCGTATGCCATCGTTGAGAAAAGCGCAGTGGTCTTGTCGAAGCTGCCATGCGAATTCACGCGCGTACTCTCGCTCGTCTCCCCATTACATACGACTGTGTGTACGCATCAGCCTCACGGCAATGATATTGCAATTGGATTCCCCGCAAACTCAAGCGTACCAAGTGCTCCTCCGATGCATGGCCAGGCGCACGGTGGGATCATGCCGATGATCGCGGCACCTCGGTCGTCTGTAACTGAGCCGACCCCCATGAATCAAACGGTGAACGCTGGTGATGGCAGCACCGTCACCACGCACTTTCACAATGGTCAGCAGATAACGCACATTCATAGCTCGTCTTGCCTGACTCGGGAAGAAGCCCACGTGGCGAACGAAAAATTGAAGGCAGCAGCTTCTCGAGAGAAAAATTCTGATTAAGTTTCTTTTAATGCTTCCAATAGCAAAGCGAACACCGTGACTCGCGGGATGACGCCCTTGTCCAACCCACTTTGTTGCATGACGTGCAAAAATCGAGCGTTCGGATCAGGGAATCGTATCCGCCATCTTTTGAACAGCATGTACTTGAACACCTGGATGACCACTTCCATGTCAATTGACCCGATGTCCCGATCGGCGTACTTGTTGGGGTACTTGGCCAGCTCCGTCTCGAGGATCTTGATCTCTCTCCGGGTGGCCTCGGCCGAGATGGTACCGTCCTTGTTGACCTTGACTTGACGTGACCCTGGAGCCTTCTTTTTCACGCAAAAGTTTGGCACCACGATATAGTCCGACGGCTTGCCAGGGTAATCATTCTCAGGCACGCAGACCTTGTCGCGCAGCTGTTCCTTGGCCGTAACAAGGGCTTTGCGGGCGCCGCGCATGGCGTTCTGCTTAGCCGACGTGGCAGTCCCTGTCGCCACGCGTTTGGATTGGGATTTTTGTGCAGTCCGATCCGCAGTTTTCGTTATCGGGCGGCGAGAGGATGGACGTTGGCTTGTCGATGAGCTCATGACTGAATGTTTACGGAGTATTCGATATGCAATGTGCTCAGATTTGTTTTTTTTACAAGTAATCGTTTGGAGACGCGACGTGGGCACTTGACATCAGCCATCACTCCGGCGTAAGTCACCAGTTGCCTGCACATGTCTCCACAAAAGTCTCAATTGTGGAACTTCGCGGTACTTCTTGGAACTTACTCGCAAATATTTGGAACTCACTGAACGATTTGTGGAACATCAATCATATTCTTGGAACTTGGGGGTATTTTATGGAACTTGAGAAGTTGCGACCGTATACAACAAAACCCAAACAAGCGCATGTGTAGCATACAAGTGTACTATTGTTCAATGTGTCAAGTTCCAATGTTTTTTCTGGAACTCCATGCAAGAGGTGATGCGGGTAATCAAACTGCATAATATGCCGTACGATGCGATGTACTGTGCAATTTACGATACGAATATGTCGTGTGACTGTGCAATGTTCCATGTTTACGGGTCTTGTTCCATGTCACCCACATGGAACTTCAAAGAACAGTTAAGATACGAAGACGTGACACGTTCGCGCTCTGAGCCCAGACGCGTGTCGGCCACAAATGGATGACCCCGCTGCGCCATCGCGGTGTCAAGCAGCACTTTTAATGAACTCTTTTTTGCAGCCTTGAATACAACGTCCCTCTTCATCATGTCAATCATGTCATCTCTGCGTACGAAACCCAACACTTTGCGACCCTTGAGTTCGGCTGTTCTCTCAAGGTTGAACTCAACGTGCTCGTCAACGAAATTGCACGCTGCCTCTAATAGCGGGTCGCTATCCATGACAATGGCGTTACGCAGCTCCAAGCATCCCGGCGGTATGTCGTCACAATCCAATTTGCTTGTTCGATATTCGTCAACGATTGCAACATCAAAGCGATACCGACATTCCTTCAAGGCCCTCGAGGACGGTGCTGACAGCTCCCGCACCATGTGCCGGACGCAAACGTACATGATGATGTCCACGGCAATTAGCAGCGGATCGCTGTAATCCTGAGTAGTAATCCATTGGGGTATCCACTTCGACTCATTTATCAAAAATACAAATTACAAAATTACAAACTGTTTGGGGGGGTATACCAAAAATGTTTTTCACAGCCAGACAAAAAAATCAAACTTGGTATACCCCCCCCAAACAGTTTGTAATTTTGTAATTTGTAATTATGAATCCTTGTAACGAACTCCTCGAACTACTCCCCTGATTGAAGACTGAGCGTCTGCGGGTTTGTCGACCTCTTTGAACCGCACCCTGTCCCCGATCCCTTGGAAGTATGCCTTGGCACTTTTCGAGAACATGCTTGCACCAACGGCATTGGCTGTGCTCTTCCACATCGTCTTCAGCTGTGGAATAGTGACATAGTCGTCCATGTTGCCCGTGATCTCGACAGTCTGTTCCAGCCATTCTGCGAGAGGGTTGACATCGTGCCATTCCTGCATCGCCAACATGCTTTCAATGCTTGAGTCAAGCCACTTGACGTTCATGGTTACATGGTTACAAGGTTACAACGATTTTTGGGGTGGTTTACCAAATGTAAAAAACTCTATAAGAAAAAACAAAATTGGTATACCCCTCTCTAAAACCTTGTAACCGTGTAACCGTGTAACCTGATCAAATCGATGTGGCCGACTTGAACTTCTTCTTGTCATTGTCCTCATCGTTCTTGCCGGTTTGCAACAAACTTGGAACGAACGGCACGACACGAACAGCCTCCATGTATGCTTTTGAACAGGCTGCTGCGCCATCTGCTCGCGACGAGTAAACTATTTCATTTTGTCCTACGCGCCAAACCCTAAATCCAAACTCGAAACCCTAAAATACAATTTGTTCAAAAAGGCCATGCCTAGCACCTATCATCCTAGCAGAACATTTTAGGGGGGTATACCAAATCATTAAAATATCCAGTACAAAAAAAATAAAAATGGTATACCCCCTAAAATGTTCTGCTAGGATGATATGTTGATAGGTTCATTCGTCCTCATTCGTCCTCATTCGTCCATTTAACTCCCACGATGACCCCACGTTTTGACGTGTTGTTGATCCACTTTTGGTCAGGACAAGACACACCGTGTAGCGATGACATGTAACCCTTAGCAATGCGATTAAAATCTTTCGAAGAGTATCTGGTGTCCACCTTGTCAACTTTATCTATGTGGTTACATGGTTACAAGGTTACAACGATTTTTGGGGTGGTTTACCAAATGTAAAAAACTTTATGAGAAAAATAAAAATTGGTATACCCCCCTCTAAAACCTTGTAACCGTGTAACCGTGTAACCTGATCAAATTGATATGAATTCGTTTTCCTCCTCAACTAACCTTTTAAAGCGTGCACCCTTGATAACGCCACGACAACATTTACCATTAATTTTTGCAACCTCGTTAAGGGATACCCCCATATGGGCGATCGTTCTGAAATATGACTTTGCGTTTCTACCAAATGCCTCATCGTTCTTGCCGTGTAATGCCTTTAATTGAGGAATGGTAATCACATCATCTGTGTTTCCAGTGACCTCGATGTTTTGCAAAAGCCACTCCGCAATCGGGTTGACGTCCGTGACAACACCTTGTCGCCATTCGCGCATGGCGGGTGGGAGGGTGTCTAGAGCATTGGGGTCTGCATGGTCCATCAAAACGTCGGCCAATGCGGGCAGCCAGTCATTGAACTTTTTGTCGATAGTCTTGTCCATGAGGTATGTGTAGTCATCGTCTGATTCGCCAACTTGTGATGCAACAAACTTAGAGCGGAACGGGACGACGACCATGCGCTCCATGAACGCCTCGTCGCCGGTGTCGAACTTGGGACAATCGCCTTCGTTGAAGATCAGCACAATGCCAGCTTGCCATACGAAGGAGAAACGCTCGTCCTTGCCAAGACGTCGCCCCCTGATGACATTGTCCGCGCCCCCGGAGAGCGACTTTAACATGGCGTCGTCGAGCGTCATGGAGTGTTTTAGCTCCTCGGCTATCAAAAGGCGCTTTGCACGCATCTGTTCGTAGCCCGCGTCATGGGAGTCCTTGTCGTGGCTGAACGAGCCCTTGCACACAAACTTTGTGCTCTTTTCGGTGTAGGCACCGAAAAATCGGGTCATGAGGTTCGAAAACGTGCTCTTGCCGTTGTTGCCCGCTCGGCGGTCGGTGAAGGCAAGGAAGCGCTTGATGGAGCGCCGCCCTGAGAGGAGGCTGGCAAAGAAGGCCAGCACAACGCGACGCTCGTCATCAATGGGAAAGATGCGCGCGAGGAACGTTTCCAGTTCGGCACGATGCTCGACGGCCTTTGCTGCATCGTATGACCAGCCGGCGGTAACGGACAGCTCGTCTCCCATGGCCAATGGTCGGAAGACGGGCGAGTTTGGCGACGAGTCAAAGACTCCGTTGTCGACTGCAAAGACGTCAAGGTTGGCATCGAGTCTATCCCTGAACGTCTTGTCGATGCGGGTGGTTGCGATGGCATAGAGGATGTCACCGCGCCCGCGCCGGCTCTGCACGTGGCGCCTGTCTGCGGGCGTGAGGTCATCCTTCAAGGGCTCGAACGCTTTGAGGATGAGCTGCTCGATCGCCGCATTGGGCTCGAGCGACCACACGTTGGTCTTGGGGTCGCAGTAGTACAGCCCGTTGCAGTTGTTGGACTTGAGGTCGGGCACGAGGCGCATGCGCTCGATGATGTCGGGGCTGGCCTTGACGATGACTTGGGCCAGATCTTCATCACTGTGACGCGTGGCGTCGGGATCTAGGTTGATAGTCAAGTTATTGTTGATGGTGCAATTGTTGAAGATGGATCCAGCTTGCGGTCCCAGTATGCTTTGTGCATGCGGTCCGGACTTGGTGATGATTTCTTGCAATAGCCAACGCGTCTTGTCTTTGGTCAACGTCGAGGATGCGCCCTTGATGATGACTTGCCCACTCGGCTCTCCTGTATATGGTCGGTCAATCGTGATGGACGTGTAATGGTGCTGCCCGGTGCCTTGGAGCGTGGCGAGATCCGTTGCCACATCACGCGAATAATTAAATTGCATCATGTGATCAATGTCCTTGTGCAGCCGACTCAATCGGCTGATGCCAAGGCCCGGCGCCAGCTCTCCGACAAGCTCGCCCTCGAGGTGATCGTCATCTCCGTCTACGGCGACGGAATAATCTGGGAATATCTTTCCGGACATGCCACTCGTTGCGTCGCGAAATTCTAGAATGGCAAACGCAAACGCGTTGTTCTTTTTTTTGGCGCACGCCGTCTTGTTGTTGACCAAGGGTCCGTTTACTTTGGTTACCGAGAAAGTCTCGGCATTCAAATGAACAAAGCGCTCGGGCCAGCGTTCGACCAGCTTGGCGTGAATGAAGCGCTCGTTCGACCGCAAGCCATCAGATATGCTCATTGAAGAGATTGCACGGAGCCGCAGCTTTAGTCGCTCGACAGCTGCCTTGTAGGCGGCCGGTTGCGTCGCCTTTGCAGCAACACATAGCGTGCCGAGCGTCACCTTGGGTCCTGCGTAGAATTCGTTGAACGTGCGCCACTTGTCGCGACAGGCTCGATCCGCCTCCCTCATATACTCGCGCGCCTGCTTGGAGAACGCGATCCATGCTTCCAAGTAAGCTTCTTCAGATTCATCCGATTGCTCTTTAGATTCCGAGTAGCAGTTACAAAGCGCCATACCGACCTTGAGCCAATTGGCATACGAGTTGACGCCGTACCAAGTTTCGTCAAGGCATGCCAGAATAGCCTTGACAAACTCCAAGTCATGACGCGGCACGTAGTCCGGGTTCGAGCATGTCTGTTTGACTCCTTGGACGGCTGCTTGAACTCCATGGACGACTCCTTGAACATTTCCTTGGACATCTCCTATTGGAGTCGCCACACACACCCAGCCATCCGGCACCCACTGCGCAGTGTAGAGGAGCACGTCGTCGTCTTCGCGCTCCATCACCAAACGATTGGCGGACTCATAGACATCATCGCGGGTCTTGAAGCTGTTGATGGCCGCGAGGAGCTGCTCGCTCTTGCTGTAAGGCGACATGTCCCAGTGCTCGCGATCGGTGTCATCGGGCAATAGGGATTGGAGAAGCTCGGGGATGGCCCAGTAGTTTTGCACGTACACACCCTGGACAAAGACTCGGAACGATAGCTTCTTGGCACGGTGGCGCGTGGCCAAGACGTAGCTAACATCGATGTCGGAGCTCGAGAGAAAGTCCGCAACAAGGACTTTCAGTGCGTCGATAAGTTTGTCAAGCTGTCGCTTGACTATCACGGTCGCATCGTTAATCTCTCGCGCGGATGGGGGGTCAAAGCCGGCATTCGAACGATTCATGTCGATGTCGATGTACACCTTGCTAGCCATCGTCCGATCCGCTGACATGATCTCATAGTGCGTGTTCTTTGTCGTGATCACTTTATTGGAAGTGCTCTTTGAAGTATCGTATAGTTTCAACCATCGTCGTGCATTGTCCGGGGACAAGTTGCACGCAAACTCTTCAAACGACAACCGCTCATTCGTCTCATCGTTCTTCCTCTTGGTGAATCGATCGCCAATGAACCACATGATGTTTGAATTCTAAAGTATTGATGCGCACCTCTTTATGTTGGCATATATATATGGTGATTAAGAGTATGTTGGCAAAATAAACGCGCGCTATGTTGCGGCTGTGGATGCATTCGCCGAGCTTGAACCGCTTCCCTTTCGACGCTCATATGCCTTCCGAGATTTCTCGCGCATTCTCAAGGCAAAGTCGGGGTCGTTCTCTTTTTTGTTTTGATACCATGCCCTTTTCAGAGCATTTCGTTTCGCCTTGAACTCAGGGTCAGTCGCTGACATACGCTTTGAGTACGCAATTTGGTGGCGGTACTGATACGATGGGTCTTGAGTCTTTGGTTCTTGATGTTCTTCCCGGTCATGGTCATGGTCTGGTGATTCGACGTTGACCTGAGAAACCCCACGAGAGCATTGGACCATGACGCCTGCCATGGCTGCAGTCAACAATGCGTAATGCAGCTGAATATCCATGCACACGTGTGTAAGTGACACATCAATGACTTAAGATAGAAAACCTTTATGTTTGACATAATGCAATGCAAAAACCCTAAGAGATGCGTGACAGTCGAATCCGTTCATTAGAATGCAAGGATTGCTTTTTTGTCCATGTTGATTATGATTAAACGACAATCAGCACACACCAACAAGCGCACAAAGCGTAACAATGGAAGTCAACGTATCTCAACCATGGCTCGGTCACATCCTCAAAGGCCGCAAAACCATCGAGGGGCGCCTGAACAAGGGTAAATTCGCCGATCTTAGGGTTGGATCGATCGTTATATTTTCAGGACCTTTAAGTTCTCGAACGTCCGCGACACGGACGCCGGCAAACTCGAGCTCCAATCGCAAAGTCGCAGTCATCACCCGCATCGACAAGTATTCAACATTCCAAGAGTACCTGTCGCAAAGCGGACTCGATCGCACGCTGCCCGGTGTTGCAACGATTGATGACGGTGTAGCCATTTATCGTCAGTTTTACACACCCGACATGGAAAAACAATACGGAATTCTAGCAATCCATTTTTTGCTTGCAAAATAATCACGTCATAAATAATCGACTTGCGATGAATAAATTTTGACGTCCCAATTGGCGCTCAGACTCTGGTACATAAAGTCGTTCTTGACAACGCCTTCTCGTATTATTGCGACGCCCCGCGGATTGGGCAGGATGGCGACGACGATCATGGACGGTCAATACGACACGATGCGTCACAACCCGAGCGATCCGCTCAAGTACCACGCTATGGACATGTCGGAGCCAATCCGCTTCTACGATTGGGCGTGCGGGTCGGTGTACATACACGACATGCGGTTCGCGAATGGTCACGTTCCACAAGGTCCGAACAACGTGTTTGACGCAGTCTCTGCAGCCCTGCCCGAGCTCCTACGCAAATCCGATGAAGTGACCGCGCGCATACTCATGTGGCCGACGGGACGCGACGGGACGCCACACGTCTTTGGCGGCGCGTTCCTCATCGGCCGGTGCGCGTTCTTCGTGGGGCGTCGTCCGAGAAACGCGGCCGGCCAACACGTATCTCACAAGTTCTTGTGCGCGCATGTGTACTAATATCTCTTTTTCCTTCGCGATGGCTTTTACGTGTCACATGATGGTGAAGCGCTGTTCCAAGGGGCGATAGCGCTCGATGGCTTCCCGCAAGGCGCGGTTTGCCACGACGCTTGTAACGACTTCCCCGGAGATAGGGTCTCTGTGTTGAGGGTCG